>ERZ791919.141-NODE-141-length-90676-cov-9.223911_pt1 | contig 90676 bp, 89 predicted proteins | sample MGYA00510137_ERZ791919 | MGnify/ENA primary metagenome ERZ791919 (study PRJEB30046, sample SAMN00792059) | human gut metagenome | study: EMG produced TPA metagenomics assembly of the A metagenome-wide association study of gut microbiota in type 2... | reverse complement strand
CTTTTTACCGAAATAAACAATAGCAAAAGGGGCTATCTTTTTGGACAGCCTCTTTCTATTACGGGATAATGTTTAACTTGTCCAACTTTTTGGGGTCACTTCATTTCCTGAAGCATCATAATAATAGCGAATTTTAGTTTGTGCCTGTAAAATTCCTACAAGACAACAGAGGAGACATAAAGAATATAGTTTTTTCATGACCGAATAAGATAGTTTGGTAACTGTTTCATATCTCAAATTTAGAAGATATAGTATTAAAAAACAGAGATAATATTTATTACATTTTTATTAAAATAGATGTAAAAAGGAAAATCTCTATAAAATAAATATCCTGTTCGGCCTTTATTTACACATATAAGACTGAACAGGATACTTTTCTCCCCAAATAGGAACAAAAAATAATCAAATTTTACCAATATTCCCTGTTTCAATAAAACATATAAAAAGATATTCGCAAATGTTTCTTATTCATTTTCAAAAAAATAATCGGCATTTTGTTTCTTAAAAATTCCGTCCCACTAAATAAAAACAGAATACCCTCGAATCTTCATATTTCGAAGGTATTCTGTTTTATATCAATTATCGTATCCCGGTAAATGAAAGGTAAATTATTTCTTCAGCAAAGCTTTCACCTGTTTCAAAACATTTTCGGTCGTAAATCCGAGTTTCTCATCAAGTACCTGATAAGGAGCAGAATGTCCGAAATGTTCGAGTCCCCAAACAACTCCGTTCTTTCCTACCAAACGTGCCAAAGTCGAAGGCAAACCGGCCGTAAGCCCGAATACCGGAAGGTTTGAAGGAATTACAGATTCCTGATATTCTCTCGATTGGTTGAAGAAAAGTCCTTCGGACGGAGCAGAAACTACTTGAACTTTTATTCCTGCTTCATTCAACAACGGAGCAGCTTCTGCAAGAGTAGAAACCTCCGATCCGTTAGCAACCAATACGACATCCGGATTTTCATTCTTAATCACGACATAAGCTCCTTTCGCTGCTTGCAAAGCTTCTTCGAAACGATCTCCCGAAGCAGCCGGCAGGTCTTTGATATTCTGACGGGAAAGAATCAAAGCGGTAGGGGTTTCGGTATTTTCCATTGCCAATTTCCATGCCACACTGGTTTCCGGACCATCGGCAGGACGCAATACCAACATACTGTTTTTACCATGATGATTTTTAAGCTGTTCCAATAAACGAATCTGAGCTTCCTGTTCTACCGGTTGATGTGTAGGACCATCTTCTCCTACACGGAAAGCATCGTGCGTCCAGATATATTTTACAGGAACTTCCATCAACGCTGCCATACGTGCTGCAGGTTTCATATAATCGGAAAATACGAAGAATGTTCCGCATGCACCTATCACACCGCCATGCAGCATCATCCCATTCATAATGGCAGCCATAGTAAGTTCGCTCACTCCAGCCTGTAAAAAAGCTCCCGTAAAATCCCCACTCTTGAAAGCATGCGTCTTTTTCAAAAATCCGTCAGTCTTATCTGAATTAGCTAAATCGGCAGATGAAACAATCATATTCTCGATCTGCTCCGCAAAAACAGCCAATACATTTGCCGATGCAGCACGAGTAGCAATTCCCGGTTTCTGGGCAATAGCTTTATAATCGATTTCAGGAGCTTTTCCGGAAAAGAACTGATGCAATTTCACTGCAAGCTCAGGGTTTTCTTTCTCCCAAGCTGCTTGTTTTGCTTTACGATCAGCCGCAACTTTCAACAATTCGGCTTTACGGTCGGCATACAATTTTTCCACTTCTGGAAAGATAGCGAACGGCTCGTCCGGATTTCCCCCCAAATGAGCAATGGTCTTTGCAAAAGAAGCACCGGCAGCACTCAAGGGTTGCCCATGCGTAGAACATTTCCCCTCATAAGATTGCCCTTCTTCGGTCACAACACCCTTACCCATAATCGTTTTACCGATGATCAAAGTCGGACGGCTCTGCTCCTGCCCGGCCTCGATAAGAGCCCCCCTGATTGCATCTGCATCATTACCGTTTATTTCAAGGACATTCCATCCCCATGCCCGGTATTTGGCGGCAGTATCTTCCTTAGTTACGGCATCGGTATCGGTAGATAATTGTATGTCATTACTGTCATAGAACATGATCAGATTGTTCAAACCTAAATAACCGGCAATGCGTCCAGCCCCTTGAGAAATCTCTTCCTGAATACCTCCGTCCGAAATAAATGCATACGTTTTATGAGCCATCCAATCACCGAAACGGGCAACTAAAAAACGTTCGGCTATTGCCGCCCCGACTGCCATCGCATGACCTTGTCCCAAAGGACCTGAAGTATTCTCGATACCTCTCATCACATCGACTTCGGGATGTCCCGGTGTAGGACTTCCCCACTGACGGAATTGTTTCAGTTCATCAAGCGTAAATTTTCCGGTTAATGCCAATACTGAATAAAGCATCGGAGACATGTGGCCGGGATCAAGAAAAAAGCGGTCACGATTAATCCATTTAGGATCAGAAGGATCATACACTAAAAATTCGGCAAAAAGGGTGTTCACGAAATCAGCACCCCCCATCGCTCCACCGGGATGACCCGACTTCGCTTTTTCAACCATCGATGCAGCCAAGATACGGATATTATCAGCTGCTTTGTTAAGTACAGACGTATTTGTCATGGGATAATGTATTTTTTACAAAGATAAGGATTATTCTCTATTTAAAAAAGAGTTCTCCAAAGGTTAAAAACCGAAATGAAAAGCCTATAAAAAAGTATTTGTAATCTGCCAAAAGTACTTACTGTATTTATAACAATTATATAATTTCACATAGTCTATTTACTAAATAGATATAAAAGCAATATCTTATTGTAGATATAGATACTGACTTATGGGTAAAGTATTATATCTGACATTTTTATATCGTAAATAAAGATTAAATTCCATATACTATTCAATCTCTTCCAACAGTTTCCAACCCCGTTCAAGGGAAAGTAAATAAGACTTGTAACGGCACTTTTGATAATATCTCATCAACCACGGAATAGCTAAAAAAAGGACTATAAAAAAAACTAAGATATAACTCATTTCTTTTAATTCATCAAATTGGTTCAAATACATAATAATAAATCTAATCGCCATACCGTAAAAAAACACTAAACAAATAATAAAATCAAAATGCATCTTCCGTTCTAACTGCTTTTTAAGGATTATTCCCGACTCTTTAACAGAACATAAATCTGCAGATTTTATAAACAGTCGATACCCCCAAATAACAGAAAAGAGTATAAATAATAAAAAAATATTTACGCCCCACAAAGGGAAAGACGCCCTTCCCATTAAAACTGAATGCCAAATATTACTTGTTACCGATAAAATAAAAAAGAAAGCAAATAAACATATCAGACTTTTCTGACGGTGTAAAATACGAGAAATTACAACAGAATGCTTTTTATGTATTATTTCCTTGATATCAATAGATTTACATTCCATTCCAGTATGCATCTCTTTCCAAATTTTTTTCAAATCATTGTCTTCCATTTTGTATTCGTTTAATAAGTTGTTTTTTGATTCTATTAATTTTCACTCCAACATTCGTATCGGAAATTCCTATAATAGCAGAGATTTCTTTGTATTCATAGCCTTCGAGATAAAGAATTATAATTGCTTTTTCTACATCTGGCAACTGATTAATGGCTTGATATAATCTTTCTCTTTCGTCTACCACATAATTTTCTTCCAAACAACTATCACATATACTGTCTTCCTGTGCCGACAATCCTTTACAAACAGGCAGTATCGATTCTTTCCGTACAAGATCAATGGCTGCATTTAAAGCAACCCGATACAACCAAGTCGAGAAAGCACACTTTTGTTTGAACTTCGGATATGCTTTCCATAATCGAATCAATATCTCCTGATAATAATCCTCACGGTACGGATGCTGATAAAAATAAATATTGCATATTCTCTGCAAAATTCCTTGATTCTGGTTAATCAGCTTTACGAAGTCCTCTTCCATTTTTTCTATTTTTTAAGATGTTTTGAAAAGTTAGTCGTATTGCAGTCATCAATTCTTACAAAAAAACAGATCGCCTTATAAAAGTATGGCTATATACTTATAGATAAAATTTAAACAAAACTCTAAGAGCCTATCTGAATTTCACTCGGGTCAGGGTTGAGAATTTCTTGCAAGTATGTTTTTATGAGGAGGATAGCGAGTATCTGACGAGAGAAAACGGGGAAAAAGACCGGAAGAAAACGCAAAGATGACCTGATAATATTTTCTTGTCGGAAAATTGAGATAGGCTCTTAAACAACAAATTCTGATATTTCACCAAAAAACCTGTTTCCCATTTTCAATCGTGAAAATTCTTTCCTCGATCCCCCTCGAGTGGTTTTTAAGCCAATACAATGCACCGGAAGGTACATTATCATAATTAAGGAAATAATCATTACTTATTTTCGTTCCTAACGAAACCCACCCATCTCTATCTCTATATAAAAGTTCATACAAATTACCCGGAACAATATAATTATCATCATTTCTCGGCATAATCTTTATTTTAGAAACGTTCGGCAATTTATCCATATCCAATATAATCGGAGATTCAATAACACTAAATGTCAACGGCTTATTATCGAAAATTTTAACGGCTTCAGATTTATCCGAACCAATCACAGACTCTACCAAACTTGATATCAAATTATTATTTTGATCATAAAAGTATATTTCAGCAATTTGAGGCTTTTCTTTAATCATATCTGACGTTATTTGCCAATAACGATATTTTTTGGACGATGTCAAAACTATCTCTTGTAAAAAATCATTTTCAATACGACCTATTCGAAACGCTTCCGTTTTTCTGAAATCATAAAAATCGGATCTTTCAATCCTCAGATTTTTCAACGCATTATTCAAACCGTACGCCATCGGATTGACTGGATATTTTCGAGTAAGACGCACTTTTATAGGCCGTTGTCTATCCGGTATCAACTTATGGACGGTTTTCGTCGTTGTAGCAATAAACGGGTAACCTCCGGAAACTTCCTCTTTCCCATTATAAAATACAGGTAAATATACACATTTCATGCCCATCTTCTTAAAAGAAACCTCGTCATTATCAACCACCCTGCTCCATGCCACAGGCTCCCATACCCCCATATTAAAAACAGATAAATAAGCATATTCGGGTTTACGATCCGCTTGAAGCATCAAATCGATATCAACGGTCTTGCAATACAATTCCGTCACATCTTTAATGAACGGTGTTTTAAAAAGTGCCGGAACAGAATCTTCCCTACTACTTTCCGGAAACGGATTCCGAGAGTAGGTCTTTCTATAAACTTTTGCATAATGATCAATATAATTTTCAGAAAAAGTTTTCTTCACCAGACACGGATCCTCTATTATGTTCCAAAAATGCTTTCCATTTCTGGATGGCCAGCAGGGTGTAAAATCTATGGCAGCCGGAACACAGGATAGTCGACTCTCACTCAATACCTTGTAGCTGTCCCATATACAATCGGCAACATAATGTTCTCCAACGGGAGACGTCAATTCAAACTCTCTGCCACATTGAGGCAATAATCTCCAGATATAATTATACAAAAATTCATCGACGGTTATATTGTAATCCTCAAATTGCTGCGAGAACGAATCTATCGGAAAATAATAATAATGTTCCATCAGTTTTGTCAAAGGCTCTCCATCCAACCTATACGGCAAAATATACTCGCAAAATGTTTCAAAAGAAATATCTTTACCCCATGGTACTTTTTCCCAAATATGGAACATATTCTCTATATGATTTATCAGAAAATCCGATTTAATGACCTTCACATCCTCTACTTTTTTTACTCCGGACAGATCAACATAGTATTGCGGTAAATTATACAATATATTCTTCAGATAGAAAGGTATCGCTTTATTTTTCAAATCAACTTGCAAATAATAGTCTACTATACACGAATCGACGACAGAACAATGTCCGGGCATATTTTCTATCAAAAAAAGAGCTGCTTTCAACTTCAACGAATCAGAAGTATCTTGAGAAAAATGGCGGATAACTTTTTCTAATTCAATCCGATTTTCTCCGCTCAATCGTAAGGCCTTATCGAGTTCCGAATGACCGCTACACGACACCAAAACAAGTAAAAAAGATAAAAAAAATATACCCGATCTCATATTTATATCACACCTTTCAATCTGATTTTTAATCCTTTTCGAATATAAACCCGCCTAAGAGCCTGTCTAAGGAACAAGCGGTTGCTCTTTACCATCCCAAATATTCCGGTTCCCGGTGAAATCAAGAATCATATAATCCTGTGGCTGATACTTTATCTCCTTTATTTTTTTTATATGCCCTGTTTCATCAATCTGATAGCGAGAGTCGATCCGCTGTGCATTCATTTTGGTCTGAGGAGATGTATCTTCAATTTTTATAGGTGTAGTCGAGGTCGGCTTCACCTGATAAACCGTAACTCTCATATCTGCATCGATTTTCCATTGTTTTACGGTAGCCTCCACTCCTGTTTTTGTAAATCCTTGCACAGAAACTTCAAGGAAATCAACAAATTCCCCCTCAGAGGTAGCCGTAACCAAAAGTTTCCTTGTATTATCGACTAACCCTAAATACACAACTCCAATAAAATATTGACCGTTTGTCGGAGAGAAACGACGAAATATACTACAATCTCCATCATCTATTGGAACAGAAATAGTCAATCCATAGTCTAATCGAAGTGTGGTGTCAAGTTTATCCCCCCATGTCTTATAAGGAAAAAATACGGAGGCTCTTGGCTTGATCAATGCCTCTTCTGCAATTCCTTCATAGGGCAACGGAGTAAAAGTAACCATAAGAAAAGCATCTTTCACATTATTTATCTGGGCATTAAGCTGCTGTAAAAAAAATATACCCAATAAGATCGTTATCAAGATTTCCTTTTTCATAAAAATATAGTTTGAGAATAAATCAAGGAACAAGCGGTTGCTCTTTACCATCCCAAATATTCCGGTTCTCGGTGAAATCAAGAATCATATAATCCTGTGGCTGATACTTTATCTCCTTTATTTTTTTTATATGCCCTGTTTCATCAATCTGATAGCGAGTATCGATCCGCTGCGCATTCATTTTGGTCTGAGGAGATGTATCTTCAAATCTTATAGGTGTAGTCGAGGTCGGCTTCACCCGATAAACCGTAACTCTCATATCTGCATCGATTTTCCATTGTTTTATAGTAATCCCTACCCCGGTTCTTGTATATCCAAATACAGAAACTTCGAGACAATCTATAAATTCCCCATCTGGGGTAGCCGTAATTAAACGCTTTGTGGCATAATCTACCAATCCTAAATTTATAACTCCTACAAAATATTGTCCGTTTGTCGGAACAAATCGACGAAATATACTACAATCACCGTCATCTATTGGAACAGAAATAGTCAATCCATAATCTATCCAAAAAGATGTATCAATTTTATTACCCCATACCTTATATGGAAAAAATACTGAAGCACGCGGAAGTATTAAAGATTCTCTCGCAATTCCTTCATAAGGAAGTTTTGTGGATGGAACTGCCTGAAAAGCTTCCTTTGCTGTGGTTATCTGAGCTACGGTCTGCTGTAAAAAAAATATACCCAATAAGATCGTTATCAAGATTTCCTTTTTCATAAAAATATAGTTTGAGAATAAATCAAGGAACAAGCGGTTGCTCTTTACCATCCCAAATATTCCGGTTCTCGGTGAAATCAAGAATCATATAATCCTGTGGCTGATACTTTATCTCCTTTATTTTTTTTATATGCCCTGTTTCATCAATCTGATAGCGAGTATCGATCCGCTGCGCATTCATTTTGGTCTGAGGAGATGTATCTTCAAATCTTATAGGTGTAGTCGAGGTCGGCTTCACCTGATAAACCGTAACTACCATATCCGCATCGATTTTCCACTGTTTTATAAGCGCTCCCACTCCGGTATTTGTAGATCCCAATACCGAAACTTCAAGACAATCTATAAATTCCCCATCTAGGGTAGCCGTAATCAGATACTTTCGAATATAATCCATGATTCCCAAATCTATAACTCCAATAAGATATTGACCGTTTGACGGAACAAATCGGCGGAATATAGAACAATCTCCATCTTCTGCTAATGGCACAGAAATGGTCAATCCGTAATCAATCCAATATGACATGTCCAGTTTGTTTCCCCATGTCTTATATGGGAAATATATCGATGCATACGGTTCAATCAATGTCTCTCCCATAACTCCTTTATACGGTAATTGTGTAAGTGGAGTCATTCCAAAAACCCTCTTTATATCGCCTATTTGGGCTTCAGCCTGCGACAAAAAAAATATACTCAATAAAATCGTTATCAAAATTTTCTTTCTCATAAAAATATAGTTTGAGAATAAATCAAGAAACAAGCGGTTGCTCTTTACCATCCCAAATATTCCGGTTCTCGGTGAAATCAAGAATCATATAATCCTGTGGCTGATACTTTATCTCCTTTATTTTTTTTATATGCCCTGTTTCATCAATCTGATAGCGAGTATCTGACGAGAGAAAACGGGGAAAAAGACCGGAAGAAAACGCAAAGATGACCTGATAATATTTTTTGTCGGAAAATTGAGATAGGCCCTTAAACTGATCAACAAAATCGTACAAAATATCGACACAAAAGGTATCAATAATATGTATATAGGTGAATTGAAGAACAAAGAAATGCAGACATATCGAAAACGAGGAAAGATAAAGGCATTGAGAGCTGCAAAAGAAAAAGCAGCCTATCTCACTGAATCTCTCGGTAAACAATTAGGAGATGTCATACGCATTGTAGAACCGCAAGAAAGTATAAACGACTATACTCTTTCTGCACAAAGCAATATGATTTCATCTCAAGCCCAATCCTTCGGCTCGTTTCGCACCATCAAACTACACTATTCGATGATCGCCCGGTTCGGTATTAAATAAATGTTTAAAAAAAACAGAACCGCCATTAAAAATGAAATGCCACAGCCAGTCCGAAATTCCAAAAACCGGGAGTAAAGAAACCTTCGCTATATCCTCCGATAACCGTACCAATAACCGGACGATAATCGACTTCGAGAGAAATGGGCACTTTTTTAAATTGGCAGCCGAAAGCACAAGAACCGGCTACTCCGAACAAAAGCCCCGAATCATCGAAATCATAAAATCCTAATGCTCCACCGACTCCGGCATTTAAATACCAATCACAAGTTCGGGGTGTCCAATCCCACTGACAGCACCGCCAATTATATATACCGGTCAACGACAATCCCTCGTAATTGGGAATAGCCAATGTAAACTGAAGAAAATTTTTAGTACTCAAATCTCTCTGATAAAGAAACTCAGCACCTCCTCCGAAACGAAACCCTACTGCATTTTTTTGCGCATTCGCAAAACTTAAAGACGTGATACACAAAAGAACAACAAAAATCAATTTCTTCATAATCATCGCATTTTAAATTTACAATCCACCGACATTAACAAAAGCCGTAAACAAGTTCAAATTTACAAACCTGCTCAAAACTTACAAAACTATTTTTCAAATTTACGCATGGCTCTCATAGCAAACTCCACCCCGATCACATCAACCTCTTACATAGTGAATACAAATCCTTTATCGAGCATCGATTCATATCGTTGACGATTAAACACATAATAATAAGCTCCACGTTTAGAGCTTTTTTTATCTTTTTCATCAAGCCGTTCAAGAATGTCCATCCCTAAAATTTTTTTACGGAAGTTACGCTTATCCATCGTTTCACCATAAATCGATTCATAAAGCGACTGCAATTGCGTCAATGTAAACTTCTCAGGCAACAGATTAAATCCTATCGGATGCAGTGCCGCATGACGCCGCAATAGCAATATAGCATCATCAAGCATCTGTTCATGGTCGAAAATAAGTTCTCTTTTCCTGTCCAGCGAAATCCATTCCAAATCACTTTCCGGTAACAAACTATTAGCATAATCGGTCACATTAATCAGAGCATAATAAGTCACAGATATCACTCGCTCTCCGGGATCACGATCTACATTTCCGTAGGCTTTTACCTGCTGCATATAAATATTGTCAAGCCCTGTCAAAGTCTTCAACACCCGACTCGCCGCCTGATCGATATTTTCATTTTCATTCATAAAACCTCCCAATAAAGAAAGTCCGCCTTTTTTAGGTTCGATTTTTCTTCGAAACGTAAGCAGCTTGATTTCATTGTCGATAAATCCGAGTATCGTACAATCTACTGCTATCAGGAAACGTGCCTGAACTCCATAAAAACTGTCTTCATGCATAAGTTAAAAATAAAATGCGGGTATCCGAAATGATGTTACATTCGATTCCGGATACCCGCCATATCAGACTATGTATTATAATTTACGTGATCCTGCTCCGATCTTCACCGGATATACCTTGGGTTCTTTTCCGAACTTTTGAGTAAATCCTTTAACAGCAGTCGTGATAAAATTATCATATTTATCCTCAGGCACAAGATTTATCGTACAACCGCCGAATCCGCCTCCCATTACCCGAGAGCCTGTAACTCCACATTCACGGGCTACATCATTCAAGTAATCGAGCTCTTCGCAACTTACCTCATAAAGCTTACTCATGCCGTGATGAGTACCATACATTTTCTCTCCTACAGTTTTATAATCGCCTTTTTCAAGAGCATCACAAGCATCGAGCAACCGTTGTATCTCCTCAATTACATATTCCGCACGACGGTAATCTTCTGCCGACACTTCATTCTTCACTTCATCGAGCATTTTCATATCTGCGTCACGTAACAGTTCCACTTCAGGATGTCTTTTCTTAATTGCCGCAACAACAGCTTCACAAGACTCTCTCCGTTTGTTATAAGCCGATGAAGCCAGTTCATGTTTCACCACAGAATCTATCAGCACGACCTTATACCCTTTCGGATCAAAAGGAACATATTCGTATTCTAAAGAACGACAATCCAGACGGATCAAGTGACCTTCCTTACCGAATACCGAAGCAAATTGGTCCATAATACCGCATTTCACACCGCAATAATTATGTTCGGTAGCTTGTCCTATTTTTGCCAGTTCGAACTTATCGATACCCAGATTAAATATCTCATTCAGAGCAAAAGCAAACGTACTTTCCAACGCTGCAGAAGAAGACAAACCCGCCCCCAGAGGAACATCTCCCGAGAATGCTGTATCAAAACCTTCGACTTTTCCTCCGCGTTTAATTATTTCGCGCACGACACCAAAAATATAACGAGTCCAGCTTTCTTTCGGAGCGTCTTCCTCGTTCATACCGAACTCCGAATATTCATTAAGATCGACAGCAAAAGCCCGGATTATATTCTTTCCATTCGGTTTTATCTCAGCCAACATACCTTTATCAATAGCTCCCGGTAAAACAAAACCGCCATTATAATCGGTATGTTCTCCAATTAAATTTACCCGCCCCGGTGAAAAATAAAGATCTCCGGCTGTTCCAAATAATTCTGCAAATTTTTCTCTGACTATTTTATTATCCATAATTATTATCTTTTTTAAATATTACTTCCAAACCGAATAATTCGGAAAAAAATAAAAATGTTTATTCTACAGGAATATCGGTATTTACGTTTTTACTACCGATCAAGGCATAATACAGCATATAGCAAACTGCTGCGAATACTACCCAGAAGCTGACAATATAGTTGCTGAAGATATCGGCTACACCGCCTTGTAACAACGGCAAAATACCTCCACCGCAAACCATTACCATAAATATACCCGATCCCATAGCAGTATATTTACCTAATCCTTCGACTGCAAGGTTAAAGATTCCACCCCACATAATCGACGTACAGAGTCCGCAAAGGACAAAGAACATTACTCCTACGGGAACTGTTGTCATACCGAAACTGATATCGGACTTGAATACCGGCATGGATATTTGACTGGTCGTCGGAGCGAATATTCCGATCAACAAAAATATCAAAGCCAATGTACACACAAAAATCATCTGGGTTCTACTTGAATATTTACCGCCGAGAATACCTCCGAATAAACGTCCGACCATCATCAAGAACCAGTAAGTACCGCAAATCGATCCTGCCATAGCAGCATCGATTCCCATGCCGGTAGCACCGGAAGCATCGGGCGACGTCGTCAAAAACAAATTCAAGAAATTCGGAATTCCCACTTCAACTCCCACATATAAGAAAATCGCTACAGCCCCCAATATAAAATGACGGAAAGAAAGCGCACTGTGCGTATCTTTTTCAGTCTTAGCCTTAGCCGGCTCCATGTGAGGCTCCGGAATGCTCATTATCGACAACACGATAAAGGCTACGGCAAAGATACCCATAGCAATAAACAATGCCGGAGAAGCATCGCTGATCTTCGCATTAGCTGCGTTACCGATCAAATAACCTACGAGAATAGGAACGATCGTTGCCGAAATGGAATTCAAAGAACCACCGAACTGAATCAGCTGATTTCCTCTTTTTCCTCCACCGCCCAATGTATTCAACATCGGGTTCACGACCGTATTCAGCATACACATAGAAAAACCGGAAACAAATGCACCTGCAAGATAAACTCCGAAACTACTGGAGTTATCGAGCTGTCCCGAAAAAAACTGAATACCTACACCGATAAAACCAACGGCAATAGCTGCAAGAGCCGTTTTTTTATATCCTATTTTTTTAAGCATCATACCCGCCGGAATACCCATAAAAGCATAAGCGATAAAATTGGCGGCATTACCCAACTGAGTCATCCAGTTCGGAACATCGAACTGATTCTTTACAATTACACCCAGCGGATTGGTAAGTCCCGTTACAAATGAAATCATTGCAAACAGGGCGAACATCATTGCAATAGGCAATGCATAATTCTTCTTGTTAGTTGTGTCACTCATAGTTTTTTTACTGTTGATAAATTATTTAGTTATTTTGATTTTTTCGTACAGATTAAAATGCATAATACCTATGTAATCTGATTTTTCTGTGCTGTTTCACTTCATCATTTTTCTATGCCGAACGTGTATATACAAGTCTGAGTATATATCTCACCGGGACGCAATACCGTTGATGGGAAATGCGGTTTATTCGGGCTGTCGGGAAAATGCTGTGTTTCAAAACAAATTGCCGTACGTTCAGAATAACTGCGTCCCTTTTTCCCGATAAAACCATTTAACCAATTTCCGGTATAAAGCTGTACTCCCGGCTCGGTCGTATGCACCTCCATAGAAATTCCGGTTTTAGGAGAAACGGCTTTAGCCGCTAAAGTCATTTCACCGGGATAATTCTTATTCAACACATAATTATGATCATACCCTTTTCCGAAAATAAGTTGTTCATAATTACTATCAATTCGTTCTCCCACTTCGTGAGGTTCAGTAAAATCCATAGGAGAATCTTTCACCGGACGTATTTCTCCTGTAGGTACAGATTTATCATCCATGGGCGTAAAATGATCGGCATTGATCATCACTTTATGGTTGGTAACCTCTCCTCCTCCGTCTCCATTCAAATTAAAAAACGAATGATGAGTAAGATTCACTACGGTCGGTTTATCGGTAAATGCTTCATAATCGATTTTCATTGCATTATTATCAGTAAGCTGATAAATCACTTTCACGAAAAGGTTGCCCGGGAAACCTTCTTCTCCGTCTTTCGAAAGGTAAGTCAGTTCTAATGTCTGATCATCTTGTTGACGGGCATCCCACACAACGTTATTATAACCTACTATACCGCCATGCAATACACAGTCCGGATTATTGGAACGAATATTATAACGTGTTCCATCCAAAACAAACGAACCTTTTTTTATACGATTTCCGTAGCGGCCGATCAAAGCTCCGAGAAATTTCTCCGGAGTATTCAGATATTCCTCTATCGATTCATGCCCTAAAACCACATCGGTCATCTTTCCGGAAACATCGGGTATCATAAGAGAAACCACAATACCTCCAAAATTGGTAATACAAATCTCTGCTCCGTTTTTATTGGTAAGAGTATAAAGCGCTACCGGTTTCCCGGCTATCTGAGTATCAAACTTCTCTTTGAGAAGCCCGGAAAAAGTCTTTCCTTTTTGAGAATCGGTGTTTGCCATGATAATTATTTTTATATTGTATATTTGGTGTAAAAATAACGCTTATTCACTAATGTTGTCATTCAAAAGCGTATGTTTTATAACATAAAAATCTATTTTCCCGTTTCAGATTACGAATCTGCTTTGATTCTATAATAAATGATCCTCTCCAAATAACAAGTAGCAAGGAATCTTTCATTAAATAAGAAAAAGAGAGACGTTAATAATATTACTTTGCATAAATTATTTTTTTTAGCTATATTTGGATATACCAAACCATCTGTATATGAAACTACCAGACATTAGGTTGATCATCTCTTTTTTTATTTTTTTGTCCATCTTTTACTGTTGCGTACAAAAAGGAACTCCGTTTTCGTTCACTACACCCGAAGAGGAAGAGGTCAGTCTCGTAATTCCTCCGGGATTTGAAGAGCAGCGCACCGCAAGCCCGTGGAAGAAATTGGATAAAGATCTTAAAAACTATTTTTCAGCATACGTTTGCAATGCCGATAATCCCGAGGAAATTATGGAATTGTATTTCAACTTAAGAGAATATTCCGATATTAACACAAAAAAATGGCAGAGAAAACCGGAGAATCGGGAACTATATGATTATATAGAATATCCCGACAGTAATTTTATTTGCGTACTACAAGTCGAATATATATCCGACCCGTATATACTTTCTTTAGGGATAAATAATGGTGTAGATATTCATTATGCCGATCTGTATCTTCAGAAAAATATTTTGGATATTCTACTTTACTTCCCTCATGACAGCCTTATGACCGAACGGGCTAAAACAGTAATGGACGACATTGTAAAAAGCATCAAAATCAAAAAGAAATGAAGCATTATTATCCTACCTTATCCATCGTTATAGGCATATTTCTTTTATCTCTTATCGGTTGTCGGGAAAAAGGAACTCCGTTTTCGTTCACTACGCCCGAAGGAGAAGAGGTCAGTCTTGTAATTCCTCCGGGATTTGAAGACCAGCGCACCGCAAACCCGTGGGAAAAATTGGATAAAGATCTCAAAAACTATTTTTCAGCATACGTTTGTAATGCCGACAATCCGGATGAAATTATAGAGTTGTATTTTTATTTAGAAGAAGATATCAATAACAGTACAAAAAAGTGGCGGAGAAAACCGGAGAATCGGGAGCTGTACGACTATATAGAGTATCCCGACAGTAATTTCATTTGTGTAGCTCGAATCGAATATTTTAACGACCCTTACAGTTTATATTTGTCCGGAGGCGATGATTTCCCTCCGGACAGCCATTCGGCAGACCTTCACCTACAAAAACAGACATTCGATATTTTTATGTGCTTCCCTCATGACAGCCTTATGACCGAACGGGCTAAAACTGTGATGAACGACATCGTAAAAAGCATCAAAATCAAAAAGAAATGAAGCATTATTATCCTACCTTATCCATCGTTATAGGCATATTTCTTTTATCTCTTATCGGTTGTCGGGAAAAAGGAACTCCGTTTTCGTTCACTACGCCCGAAGGAGAAGAGGTCAGTCTTGTAATTCCTCTGGGATTTGAAGAGCAGCGCACCGCAAGCCCGTGGAAGAAATTGGATAAAGATCTTAAAAACTATTTTTCAGCATACGTTTGCAATGCCGATAATCCCGAGGAAATTATGGAATTGTATTTCAACTTAAGAGAATATTCCGACATTAACACAAAAAAATGGCAGAGAAAACCGGAAAATCGGGAACTATATGATTATATAGAATATCCCGACAGTAATTTTATTTGCGTATTACAAGTCGAATATATATCCGACCCGTATATACTTTCTTTAGGAATAAATAATGGTGTAGATATTCATTATGCAATCATGTATCTTCAAAAAAACTCTTTGGATATTCAACTTTATTTTCCTCATGACAGCCTTATGACCGAACGGGCTAAAACTGTGATGAACGACATCGTAAAAAGCATCAAAATCAAATAACCGATTCATTTTTATATTTATCGCATCATATCATAAAACAGCGTATTTACATTTGCTTTCATAATTCACTTAACTAAAAAAATAATCAGTTTATGAAAGATCGTATTACATGGGTTCCTTCACTACTCACAGGCGAACTTATTCCTAAAAAAACATCTGTTTGGGATCTGGATGACGAGGAAAATGAAGAAAGAAACGACAGAAGACAAGCATCTCTCATGGAAACAACACCTTACTCCCGCCCTAAAAATTATGAAGCAAATATCCGAATTTTCCAACCACCGATCACACCCGGGTCCGTTCTTCCGTATCCGTTTAACCGGATAATGCAAAATGTGGAAAAAAGAATACCTCAAAAGAATCCGACAAAACAAACGCAAACACAATCCGGCAAATTCAGCTTGCCGATAATCGCCCCGAACGCTCTGCGCGACAGCATTTCCGACCCCGATTTCCTTCGCATTATCGAACCATATCTGACTCCAAACCCGACAGGATTAAGTGCGGATACTCTCCGATCGATATCCCGGTCAGATAAAGATATAGAATACGGAACTGTTGTCCGACAATACAATACATCCGGCAACGGCCATTCATTCGAATTGAAAGCCGATCCGATCACGAAAGGACAAGCGCCATACGTAAAAAACGGATTCCTTTATCATCCGTGGAACGGTGACATGGATAACCTACCGGATACGGAAACAACGGGCTTTATCCACACACATCCCGGTCCCCGTCCATCCTCTCCTTCTCCGGGAGATATGTGGGTATTCGCAGAGTCCCAAAAAGACCGCAAAAATACAAACAATTCATTGATGATCACTTTTACTCCCGATACCGAATATTACATAACGATAGAAGATCAGAAGAAAATGAAAAAAGCCTTGAATGATGGAGTATTTACATATGCCAACAGAGACTTTCATATAGACCAAAAGAAACGTAAATCTCAAGAACAGAATTTTATACAACGCTATTTAAAAAATGAAGGCTTAAAAGGAGTTTTCGGAATATATCGTCGTTGTTACCGAAACGGAAAACTCGGCGGATTTGAAAAAGCAGTACTGGACGAGAATGGAGAGTATCGTTGGAAGCCGATAAAAGGACAATACAATATTGTTCCTAAAACATCATTTGAATAAAAGCCCGTTTAAATTTTCCGATAAGAAAATATTATCGGGTCAGATTTAGAACCTATCTAAATTTTCCAACAAAAATATGATCAGCTCATCTTTGCGTTTTCTTCCGGTCTTTTTCCCATTTTCCCTTGTCAGATAGTTTGCTATCTGACAAGGGAAAACAGAAAAATAACCTCGAAAGAAACTTTCAAAACTGACCCAAGTAAAACTTAGACAGCTTCTATATGGATCGACACGATAAAACATATCGAATTTTCCGGCCGAGAGAACAATATATAACCGACTTCACCGATAACAGGAACAAAAAACCGGAAGCTAATAAATGATAAACAGTTACTAACTTCCGGTTTTTCACCTTCATATCTTACTTATCGATCAAGGTCTTCTTTCATTCCTCAACTCTAACATGATGAACAATCAATCCCGATTAGAAAAATATTTCATAAATTGTACCCGCTCATAATACGATTGGTCGGGAACATTCTTAAAATTAAGCAATCCTTTAAATTCTCCTATTGTCTTAAAGCCCTGACTTTGCATCCACTCTTCAAGAATAGTAAGCATCTGCATAATAATACCGTTTCCATGCTGATATAAGACAGAACAAAGTTCTACAGCCGAAGCCCCTGCCAGCAAAGCTTTAATTACCGCTTCCGGCTCATGAACTCCGGTAGAAGCCGCCAAAGACAAATTAGGAATTTGTCCCGACACGATTCCGATCCATCGCATCGTATTGCTAAAATCAGAAGAACTGCTGAATACCGTTCCAGAGGTAAATTGCATTTTATGTATATCAATATCAGGCTGATAGAAGCGATTGAACAATACCACACCATCTGCATTATTTGCTTTCAGTTGGTTGACGACCGCTACAATATTGCTGAAACGTTGTCCCATTTTTACCGTAACCGGAATTTTCACCGCATTTTTAATCGCTTTCAAAATATCGGTATGCAGCTTTTCATATTCACCGGGTTTCTCGTCTAATACCGTCGCTATTTTTAAAATATTAATCTCTATCGCATCTGCTCCGGCTGCCTCCATATCACGTGCAAAAGATACCCAACTCCCATTATCATAACAATTAATACTGGCAATAATCGGTATCGAACACGAAGCTTTGGCTTCACGTATCAACGTCAGGTACTCCTCTATCCTATGCGACCGCACATAATTTTGCACATAATCATACGCTTCGGGATAATCCGCCGAATGATACAAAACATGATGTGCTTGATCAAGTATCTGCTCCTCAAAAAGAGACTTCAAGACAACAGCTCCTGCTCCGGCCTTTTCAAGATCCTTAATTTTATCTATATTATTTGTTAACCCTGAACTTGCGACAATGAGAGGATTACGCAATGTAAGTCCGGCATATGCAGTCTGTAGTGTTTCCATATAATGGTAAGTTTAGATTTTTAATATACTCTTTCCCCGAAAATACGACTTCCCACGCGTACCAGCGTACTTCCGGCTTTTACCGCCAAAGGATAGTCATCGGACATCCCCATAGAGATTTCACAAAACGAACTATCTTCGGGAAAATAGTCTTTCTTTATTTCATCAAAAAAACTACGGAGTGATAGAAACTCCGATTCTATTTGTTTACAATCATTTGTAAATGTAGCCATTCCCATTACTCCGCAAAACCGCACATGGCGAAGATCTTTCCATGCTCCCGACCGGAGATAGTCACGGCACTCCTCAAAAGAAAAACCGAATTTACTTTCTTCTCGGGCAATGTGTATTTGCAACAAACATGAAACCACACGCCCGACATTTTCCGCCGTCTTATTTATTTCTTGCAGCAATTTAGGACTATCAGCACTATGTATCATAGAAACAAACGGTACGATCTGCTTCACCTTATTCGTTTGCAAATGTCCTATGAAATGCCACTCTATATCCTCCGGCAGAACAGGCTTTTTAGAAAGCAATTCTTGCACTTTACTCTCTCCGAAAAGTCGTTGACCGGCATCATATGCCTCCCGTATCATCTCTACCGGATGAAATTTGGAGACAGCAACCAATCTCACTCCCGAAGGAAGAGTTTGCTTTACCCGCTCTATATTTTCTGCAACAATATTCATATCTAAGATTCTGCAACAGGAGGAAGGTCTTCATCTTCAGCCGCATAAGGATATATATCCATAATAGGCGTTTCGTTAATAGCAGCTATTTCGAAGTCGGCCATAGTACCTTTCATCCCTTCCAACAGGTTTTCCAAAGCTTTCTGCAAGTCCTGTGCCTGCACGAGCATATAACTCGCTGTCCGCTTCTCCGCACCGCTCTTTTCGTCGAGCGTAATAAAATTGACTTTGCATTTAAACCACTTATCGCCCGTCTCATCAAAAAATAACTCGCTGATATTGGCTCTTTTAATATTAGCGACAGAAAAATCGCCCGAAATAAAAGGTGTCATTTCCTTTATAATGCGAGCTTCGGCTTCGGTAAAAGAAAGAGCATCGACCATATAAGGTTCGGTAACTTTCTTCTGCATGCCGTTCTCCATCATTTTATCGTATTTTACTTTACATTCAAACCAAGTACTCATTTTATTTACCTCGTTCATTAATTATTATCTGCAAATACGAGAAAATATCAAAATCTTCTGTATCGTATAGCAAAGATACGATTTTCGATTGAATTTACAGACAGATACAAAAATTAAAGTATCAAGTAAGATTTTTTAATACAGAATCTCTTATATTTGTATAAAATGAAATAAATCGGAATACCCTAATCCGGCAATAATCAAAATTACATTACCCTATCAATTGGATAGCGGAGAACAAACCCTAATGCACATTCATTCCCTTACAGGGCAATTGTTAAAAGCAATACAAATCGATTATAATTTTGACAAAATAGAATTAGATGTATCTGATTTTAAGGTAGGAGAATATATTTACGAATATAAAGGCATCAGTAATAAATTTAATGTAAATAGGACTGTTTAGATACAAAAATCTCATAAAACAACGGAACGACAACTCTGTCGTCCCGTTTCATCACGAATCTCTTCAAACAAAAGACTCAATATTCTATTTTATCCGCTTTTATATTCCACATTTCAAAAGCTTTTATCGCTTCATTCCTCAACAAAGTTAGAAGGAAGCTTACGATCTGCAGGTTTTAATTCAAGCTCATCATAAATAAACGAATCATCAAAACCTACATCCTTAGCATCAATCTCAATATTGATATACTATGATAGGATAAACCAATCTCCCCCCCATTTCGGATATTTCCAACAGAATGGAAATCGATACCTTGAAGACCTTTACCTCCTTACTGCCGGGAAAAGATTTATCAAAGGAATATTGCATGTGATATGCTTCTATTGCAAATATTTTATGCAATTGTCCCAATCATCAGACTCATATAACGTGTAAATCACTCATACATGGTAATCCTGTTACCCTTACATACTCTATAATTTTCAAAACAGATGTTCCTAATTTATGTTTTTTCATTCGTTTACTAACTCGTTCAATATCCTCAATTTCAAAAACATCTAAATTATTTTCTAAACAAAATTTTGATACCTCTTTTTTAAATTCGGCTTTGTTTTGAGCAAAAACAACAATATTTGTGAATCCACCCGAATAACTTCCTAATATTGAGTTTTCAGAATGGGGATGGACACCAACTAAGCCTATCCATAATTGCTGATTAATATTCATGAAGTGTACTATTAGTTTTTTTCCTTATGTATATCCGTTGAATGATAATGGCTATTTCCTTTTTCAGGATTAAGATGTTTTATAGGCGCATTTTTCCCTTCATTTCTGGCGGCATCTTTGGCAGACTTTTGTGTACTGTGTTTAACAAATTTGTACCGAGTTGATAAATCAAATACTCAAATTCCGATCCGTCCGGTAAATACGGGAAAATACCTTTTTTCTATTTCTCTTTTTCAAAAAGATCGAACAATACCTCATGTGTTTCCTGATCGAATAACACCCCATAATCAGTATTCAAGTACATACAGAAATCCTCCAGTAATTGCACCAGAAACTCAATATTTATTTTCCGATACTTGCCGAACCAAATAGTAATAAATCCCATATACTCCGGTAGTACCCTCACCGGTTTTTCTGCTATTCCTTCCGAGAATATAATCGCCCAGTACTCATTCACTATTTCCACATCGAACTTATATCTCTTCCTCAGATATAGACTCCCCGCAGGAAAACTTAGCCATGCAACGGGATCCGATATATCGTCTTTGTTAAATATCTTTTTTATAGGCTCGTATCCGTTATATTTATCCGGGAGTATAAACCCGCCTTCATATTCGACAAAAAACTCTATTATTTTTCTTGCGCGCTCATTACAAGCTCCTCCTTCGATTGTATCTAAAAACGCATCGAAATCCTTTTCTGTAAAACCCCACTCTTTCGTAAATTCAACAAATCTCTGATCCGTAAGGTTTTCCCGTACTTTTATCTACACACAAATGTTTTTGTAATCAAATTTACCCATAATATTTATCCAATCCATATCCATCAATAACGAATATTTTTAGGTATGGTTTCCCATGTATATAATGAAAAATTATGAACGTTAAGATTATTGAATTCTATTGTTTCTGGCATATTTTTCATCTTTTTTGATAATTCATTAGATTTATAAGTCACAGTATCCGTCACCTTGCCATCGGATACAGTCTGTCTCAATCTGTTTTCTTTGTTCTTTTTCTATTCTGCTAAATGTTAGAGGTCAATCGATAGCAGTTTTTACGATATTCAATAATAATTCAAATTTCCCTCTCAGATAAGATGCACACCAAGTATTTTTGATGCCGTCCAATTCGACAGGAAATAAGTCTCTGTCCTTTGTTTCTGCTATGATTTTTTCTTTTTTTGATTTTGAGAAATATTTTAAATCCAGATTTTCAGCCCATAGTTTCAGTCCGTCTTCTAAATTCTCAACATCATATTGGCTCGTATATGTACCGCCTCTATATTCCGCTATAAACGTATATCTTTCCATATTTAATTCCCTTTTGCGTTTCTACTGTGATTCTCACCGGAGAAATCCTGCTTTTTTTCCAGTGATCCATTTCCCTTTTTGCTGCATCTCTTTCCTTTTTCTGTTCAGGTGTTTTATTTGACATATTCTTTAATTGATTAAATCGTTCTTTCGCTCGTTCATATTTTTGACCGGCAGATATTTTTGCTTTTTGATTTGCATGGTCGTATTGTCACTAATGAATACTCCGATACCTTTTAAATCTCTTCCGTCCGGATCGACATATCTCACCAGATTCCCGGCACAATACGCAATACGGCGATATTCCGTAATAATTCTCACATAGCGGATCTAATGTCGCGAATCCGGGTATCTGAAAATCCTGAATTCTTGCCTTCGAGTCGTACAGGTTGAGACCGTGTTCCGTTATCAACTCCTTACTCTATAATTTGGAAATATTATCTAATTGATCCGATCTTATGTGTTCTCATAATTTTTTATTTATTAAATGTTCTCAATAATCTCAAAATAAAAATCATAACAATTGAAGTTAATGTAACCTATAGAATCAAAGTTACAATTAATATTTATATTATATCCATACTCATTTTTTTTGAAAGAAAAGGATTCTATGCTAGATGCTTTTATTTGGTCTTTATAGTCCAACATAATTTTAAGTTCTGTGATCCAATGAAAAACAAGATGTGCTTTTGTCTCCATAAAATCAAAATCATCCGCTAAATCAGATTGTCCATTCCAATCTATTTGTATATCAAAATCTAATTCTTCATTGATCCATGAAAAACCAATAATACCACATTCGTCAAGTATTATGTCATTTACTTCTTCATTTTTATATACGTTTTTTTTCATTTGCTTTTTATTACAGTGTTATTTTTAATTCTTTCTACTTCTTCAAATATAGGAATATGTGTGTTATTTATAGAAACTCCTGTATGTTTTTTGCCTCCCGTATCTTTATTAGTATATGTTTCATGTGTATGGGTAATTCCATGAACAGTTTTAGTTTTTTTATCAGAATGAAATATATCCAACATCACCATCATGACTAATTAAGACCATCCAATTACATTCCCGGTCAAAAATTTCTATATCTTCGGCGACTGGATACCATATATCATAAAAATATTTATTTAAATCATCCAGTTTCATTTCATCTATATCATCAAAACGACAAAAATTTATTAATACCGATTCCGGATGAATATTCAACTTATTAAAGATATTTTTTAGTATGAATATCTTATCATCTTCCGCATTAACACTTTTTATTTTTTTACAATTTCCTAATCTTACAAAGAATTTCTAAATCATTATTGTTACTGTTAAACTTTCTAGTCCAACGCTCTTTTATATCAGAACATTCTTTTTCAGACAAATGATAAAAAGTTGGAAAATCATATCCGTATTCTTTTTTAAAATCTTCAATTTTAAAATTTTCCATATATATCAAACTATCAAAAATATGATAAAGTTATTTACTTCTACTTTATTGCTCGATTTGTTTTTGAGGAGATAGAAAAGAATGTAATATAATACATATCCATTTCTCGATCATCAACAAGTACGACCTTGAATTTTCGATCAGGGTAAAGCAATTTCAGATTTATCTGCCAAGCCCGCTGCATTACACGCCCCAAAGCGAATAACCGTTCCCAATAGACGGTATCATCATCGCTATTATCATTGATATGGAAATAATCTTTCAGTTCATACATATTACACATATATTCAACTCTTGAAATATCTCCCTTATATGAATTAAACCAATCTTTAAAAATATTTTTGTCGAACAAAAAATCTAAAATTACACAACCTTTTTTTTCCACAAAATCCGGAAAAAAGAATTTGGAAAATGCTAAAGCCGCATTCGTATCATATTTTAAGTTTAAATAAGACACAATATTCCAGTTGTCTGGATTAGCATTTAAAAATTCATCATAATCCGACAAAAGAGAAATGTTTAATTTGAATATATTTTTCATAATTTAATTTTATCTAAGAATTTCATCCGGATATGCTTCTCTTACTTTAGGTTGATTTTGGAAAACTTCACCTATTTTTGGATTAATATTATATTGAGGTTCTTTTACATTTACACCTTCTGTGTAAAATATATAGTCGTAATTGTTTCTGGCATATTTTTCATCTTTTTTGATAATTCATTAGATTTATAAGTCACAGTATCCGTCACCTTGCCATCGGATACAGTCTGTCTCAATCTGTTTTCTTTGTTCTTTTTCTATTCTGCTAAATGTTAGAGGTCAATCGATAGCAGTTTTTACGATATTCAATAATAATTCAAATTTCCCTCTCAGATAAGATGCACACCAAGTATTTTTGATGCCGTCCAATTCGACAGGAAATAAGTCTCTGTCCTTTGTTTCTGCTATGATTTTTTCTTTTTTTGATTTTGAGAAATATTTTAAATCCAGATTTTCAGCCCATAGTTTCAGTCCGTCTTCTAAATTCTCAACATCATATTGGCTCGTATATGTACCGCCTCTATATTCCGCTATAAACGTATATCTTTCCATATTTAATTCCCTTTTGCGTTTCTACTGTGATTCTCACCGGAGAAATCCTGCTTTTTTTCCAGTGATCCATTTCCCTTTTTGCTGCATCTCTTTCCTTTTTCTGTTCAGGTGTTTTATTTGACATATTCTTTAATTGATTAAATCGTTCTTTCGCTCGTTCATATTTTTGACCGGCAGATATTTTTGCTTTTTGATTTGCATGAGGACTATTCTTATTTCCGGATGAAACATTTCTCTTGTCTTTTCCAGAACCTTCATCCACCCTGCCTTTCTGACTGTTCAGATTCTTGCCGGCACTAAACATCATCAACGTACCATGAGCCGTCATTAATGCACCTTCTGCCATAACCGGTGCTCCTACGACTGCGCCGAATCCCGTTGCAGATATACCCGTTCCGAATATTGTCCCGCCCATTCCGGTAAAAGCTTCTCCTCCTCCGATTATAACACTAAGCGCGTCTCCGATGTTCTGGCCTAAATTATAGTCGGAAGCATCTTTATAAGCTATTGTGCCCCTTCGATTGACCCCTCCTAATGTCGCATTGTCGCTAATGGAGACTCCGATACCTTTTAGAACGTCCCAAAAATCTATTCCGTCCGGATCGACATATCTCACCGGATTCCCGGCACAATACGCATACGGCGATATTCTGTAGTAATTCTCACATAGCGGATCTAATGTCGTGAATCTGGGTATCTGAAAATCCTGAATTCTCGCCTTCGAGTCGTACCGGTTGAGACCGTGTTCCGTTATCAACTCCTTTCCCGTAAAACGGTAAGGTTGCCATTCGAAACACATGCTTCGGAATATCAGACCCGACGGGAAATATTCGAGGCTCTGCACCACTTCTCCCGTATTGCCCTCGCAAACCAAACGGATACTGCCCAAATGATCCCGAATATACGTATAAATTTTCGGATTCGTCATACTGCCGCCGTAATTTCTCGAGAGGGAGAAATATCCTCCGTCGAACAAAATATGGCTCAGCGAACCGTTTTTACACACCAAGTTCCCGGCCTTGGACTCCGAAACATCTTTGTGGGGATCTTTGCTGTCGGTTACCTCGTCTAACGGTACCGACAACGGAGTAAGATATGTGCGCGATACGCTCCCCGATTTCTCCCCGCCCGCAAAATAATAATTGACGATGCGGTTTCCGTTGGAGAATTGTATCGTGTCGGGCAGATTCAGTACATTATACCGAATCGCGACGATTTCCTTATCGAGGTTAAATATCTCGTTTCCGTTGGCGTCGTACGCCACTTCTGTCTCTTCATCGGCGGCATCCGTATAACCGGGAAAGTCGTAATCATAATTGCCTCCTCCTACGTTCCCGGTTCTTTGTATCTGGTTTCCACGGTAAACCGTATTGAGACAATCCACATCCGCCCCGTTATGCCTTCGCAGGAGCAGTGTAATATTCCCCATCTTGTCGTAAGCGAACCGTTCACCTTCGCCCGATTGCCGGTTAAACGCTTCGGCATCATACATCATACCCAGCGTAAGCCTGTCGGCAAGGTCGTATTCGTAATGCCAGAAATAAGACCTGCCCATCTGACTGATCCGGATATCATTGATATTTCCGTTTAAACACCGCTGTTTTGTATAGGGTGTCGTCACGGCCGACGATTTACACAACAGTTCCGAGAAACGCCCGGGATTATCTATCTGTTTCAGCGTACCATCGGGATAGTAATCATAGTTTACCGTGATACTGTCGTGAAGAGCGCGTTCGCTCCGAAGTCTCCCGTAACTGTCATACTGCATGCTCGATAACGGCAAGAAGTCGGGAGAGGTCAGTTTAGGATTTATATATTGGTAACGGGTGGCCGTCTTTCTGCCGGCATGGTCATATATATACCGAAAATTTACGTTGGCGATGCCCTCATAGCGGTTATCCTCCCCGGTTACCAATCCCTGAAAATCATAGTGTAATGCGTGTCGGCTGTTATTTCCGCTGGAAAAGTCAGACCGATAGGTTTCTTTCAGGCGGCCTTTGTCATCGTATGTAAAAAGAGTCGTGCGGCCTGTCTCGGGACGGTTCAGCACGGCCTCATACATTCCGGTCTGCAGCCCGCGCGTGTTTTCAGGTAACTCTGTCGGGAAATAATCTGTTCCGATAGGCAGTTGACCGGTAAAATCGTATGTATCGTAAAACCATGCGGAAATAACGGAATACTCCCCTTGTCCCAGCTTACAGTCATCGGTATATCCCACACAGAAAAAATCTTCTCCAGAAAAGGTCTCGGTAACCGCACGGTCTTCCCATATCGCCGCTATCGCCGCTCTGTCCCGAGTATCTTCGACAATACCTTGCAAAACCGGCCTTCCCAACCGGTCATATTTCAAGAACATCCATGCACCGCGTTTACGCAGGTTCCCGTCCTGCCGGAGTATCTGACGTCCTTCTCCGTCATATACGATATAATGTATCTCCGCCCCGGGAAGTTTTACGCCGGTTTTCAGATTCCTATGATCATAAGCATACCAATAACCATAATATGCCATGACTTGATCATCCGAATAATAGGTCGATCCGTCTGACAATACGGATGCCGCTTCCGGAGGAATTACTCCGACAAGACGTTCCAGCGCGTCATAAAGATAGTAAGTGTCATGAAAACCATCATTTGCAATAACCCGTTCGAGTACCGTCTTGCCGTCGGGGGCGGTAAAGCGCAACGACCGCTTGCCATCTTCATCCCGAATCTCCGTAACATGAAAATTCCCGGTTTTTGCCGGAGTGCAACTTATCCGGTAACGACAGAAACCGACAGAAACAGGGATAAGCGAATGAAGCGTATATTCTGTCGAAACATCTGAATTCAGACCATATTTGCACGCGATGTTTCCTCCTCCGTAATGCAAACCCGCCGCAGATGTCATACGATTCTGTGCCGACAAGGCATAATCATATTCCCGTTTCCATGCAGAACCCTGCTGAAATACGCTTTTTTCTACAAACCTCCCATTATTACCGGTAACGGGTATAGGATCATATTCGGCGATCTTCCGGCCCAAAGCGTCATAATCGATATAATCCACGAGGTCTGAACCGTCCGGAGCAAATCCCTTGCGTAAAGTCTGACGAAGTCTTCCCGCCGTATCGTAATATCCGACGACGGTTATCGTATTTTCATCCGATCCTTGCGACGGATCTTGCACCGCACTTGTAAACGTACGGATCATAACGCTGTTTTCTTGAGCGCCGGCCGGAAAAACGACCGACAGAAAAATCAATATCGATAAAAATACTGCACGTGTCCTCATTTTTCGTTCTTTAAAGTATAACGGTAACTTCTGATCACATTATTGTCCCCATCCCGTTCAACGGCCAACCTTCCTTTGGCATCGTATTCGTAATACAAGGTCATTCCTTTGGGATCAGTAATCGATATCACCCCGACCATCGGTTCATATTTATAAACATATACCAACGCACGGGGCAATAATATTCGGAGCGCATTCAGCTTGTTCCATTCCTCCTCGCTCAGTTCCGTCCCGGTCGCAAAAGAATCAACCGCTCCTATACCCGCTTTTTCCACTTCTTCGAGCGTAGCGTTCTGAATGCGGGCAATCACATACCGACCGCCGTATCCGTATATATAAACTTCGCTTTCTCCCGTCCGGCTCTTCACTTCGATAACATTATCATATTTATCATAACAAGAGAACATATAGTCGGGTAACCCGTACTGAGAAATATTACTCCCGTCAAAATCGCTTGCCGGTCTCGGAGATCCCCTGTAATAGTTATACACGGCATCAGGTACGAAACTCCCGTTTTTCTCATTTTTTTTATAAGTATGCAGCTCTTTTTGTATCAGTCCGCTATTATCATAAGTGCGAATCTCGACCGGATCGGTTATCCGGTTACCGGTATTACCGCACATTTCGCTATAAAGCGGTATATGATTCAAATCGACCGTATAAATAGTGCGCACGGTTTTCTCTTTCAACCCATCGTCGACCGAGATTTCCGAAGGCAAATAATTATGCGGATTATATTGTTTATAACGGGTCGTCTTCCAATATTTAGTCAAAGAACGAGTATCGAAACAGCCTTCGGTCTCCCGCTCGATCCGGCAATGCCCTATCGGCACATGATATGTTCCTATATCTCCCATATTGCAATAATCCTGAAACCACGCGTTCAAAACGGCTATGGTATCGCATTTATATTCATACTTGATATTTTTTATCAATTGAGAGTCTTCATAAATATTATGCGTCAGCAACTTCCCGTTCATATATATACATTCACCGGGCATCCCGACATATCTGAAATCTACAGCCTCCTCTTCATTGTGATAAAAGTAATCTTCTTTGAAAAATTTATCGTCAGAACAGGTCGTCATACAAACACGACTATAACCCACCGCAGCGTTTATCGACGGACCGGCAAGCGGATATACCGATTCGGACTGCTGAACTATATACTCCTTAAAACCATCCCGAACCGGCCGAATACTTCCATCGTTATCAAGGAAAGTACTATATGTAGCATAAGTCTGCATACTTTCATAAAAAGGTTTGCGTATAAAGATCCCGGAAGAGGCATGTCCTGTCGCGTCGGTATAAGTAAACTCTCTCGTATTTACGGGAGACTTTATCCGGAATATTCTCACCCCTCCGCCCTGTACAAGGCCGATCCTGTTAAAGTGTCCGTAAAAAGCCAGTTTCAGATTCTGGTTGAGATAATTATCGGTTCTGAATACCAAATAATAGTTTCCTTTATCATATTTGCTCGAATCCTTGATCGTATATGTAAACGGTATATCCGGAAAATTCTGACTACCCCATGTCTTGACCTCCTTTCCGGCAGAGTTATAGATAGAGATCATATTATTTTTATACGCACTGCCTCCAACACCCATCGCTCCTTCATTATATAAAAAGTCCAGTTTTATCCAGCCGTCAGTATGTAATGTAAAATGAAATGTATCGACCTCGACATTATACGGCTTATAAAGAGTGTCCTTATGCAAGAAAACAATCTCAGAATACTCGCTTATCGCATCATTCGGCTCATACTCGAATGTCGTCACTCCACCTTCGGGTGACTCCATAGAAGTCAACATACCGGTGGTGATATATTCGGCACGAGGTTTGCGATCCGCCCCCCGCAATATATCTCCTTTTTTATATACAATCGTCTTCCCGTCAGCCTTATAATAATTGCGGGATACAGAAATTTCGGGATAGAATATCGTATTATTCAACCCATTATAATATCCCCACATATCTTGGGCAAAACTGTATTTGGGTGGCAACGAATGACGGACGTCATAGCCGAAACGATGGATTTCCCGAATCTGTCCCGAACAAACAGAAAGAGAGTCTAATCGAAGCCGAAGATTATACTGATCTTCCGGTTCGTCAGGGTTACTAAAATAACTTTCATGAAAAACGACCTCCTTAAAGGGCGCACTGTCGCCCGTTCGGAACAAAGACATCTTATCGAGCTTCAGATTCTCCCCTCCCGGCTTGAATGTATTGCGGGCAAAGTCTTTCCGAGAACTTGTCTCAAACATAATATATCCCGAACTCCATGTAATCTTTTTCAGAAACTTCTGGTAATTTACCATACTCATCGAACAAACGGTTTCATATTTTTCTGTCGCGTAAACCGGAAATCCGGTATTCTTTACCGCATATACAGGCAAATATTTTTTCTGTATGATACTGGCACTTGACGGAAGAAAAGGATATGCCATCGTAATATACTCGAACTCTATCTTTTCCTTATTCGGAAGTATAATCTCCGACAAATCCCAACTCGTAATCATATTTTGTACACGATCTTCAAAAAACGGAAACCGGGTCATATCTGTATAAGGCATTCTGAATCCTTCCAATACCACTGTCGCCGAACCGGTGGAGGCGGACGGCTTGAATAAATATCGTGTACCGTCCGGTGAGATAATACCGAATGACTGATCTTTATAAGTAAACGACATTTTCAGATTCTGTTCGGGATCGCTCAGATAAAAACCGTTTTCCTCTTTACATCCTGAATTTTTAGCATAAAAAATTCCACTATATCCCGCAAAATTGTAGTAAAACACATCCGGTTCCGTATCCGCATTGATTCTAACAACAAGATTATAAGCATCTACCCCTACCAAGGACACTATATCATCTCTTGAATTATCAAATTGATCAGGAATCTGCGCATCTTGATAATAATAACCGCCCATAAGATCATCAAGGCCTCTGACCGTACGACTTATATTGCCCCCGGCATTCAGGTTCCAGCCTAACCCCACCCAACTGGCTTCTTGTGAAACTTTTATTCCGGACGCATGATAGCTCAATGTTATCGGAAAGGTAAAATTCCCTATCTCAATTGTAAAAAGCGGAACCTCGATCGAAGGTATTCCGGTGTATAAGCTTACCGGCATATCGGCATACTGTGCAAAAGCGTAGGCTTGCGGTGACGGTACATTTATTCTGTAGTCTGCAGGAGATTCGTCAGCCTTAAGGTCGGAAAAAACAAACAAACATAAAACAAACGGCAAAAACAAATACTTATCGATGTTTTTCATAATATAAAAAGATCATAATAGTTACGCATCCTTCAATCAATAATTCTCACTATAACCAAACAAGATGTTGTCTGAATTTTGCCCGGATCGGTTTTGAGAGTTTCGTTCGAGGATGTTTTTCTGTCTTATGAGAAAGATAGCCTGTTATCTGACAAATAAGAACGGGAAAACAGCCCGGGAAAAGATGTCCTGATCGTATTTTTTATTGAAAAATTCAGACCGGCTCTAAGCAAAGGTTATCTTTTCTTTATTTTCCAACTTTCTCGTTTATCTCCGATAATAACGGTAATGATAAACTCCGTTTCAGAATATCGGTCATAATCTATATCCGAGACATAATATCCCGGCTCTACGGTTCGCGGCGATTCATGATAAAGTACCGTTCCCGACATATTGGCAAGCAATATCTCCATCCTCGAGGATCGATTAAGGCCAGCATAAACTGTAGCCCTATTGCCGACCGGATCTATTTTACATGAGAGAGAAAACAGATCAGACATATCTGACAACGCTCCGGAACGTTCGGAGCACCCTTGGTATTTTTTGTCTGATAAAAATATTCGCTCCCTGACCTGCTCATTCTCCGAATCTCTGTCAAGCGACCTTTGCTCTTCAAGAGAATATAGCATACTGATAAAAAAATGTCGCACCGACTTACTTTTCCAATCAATCGTATTTTCAATGGTTTCCAATACCGGATAACGATATCCCGGCAAATACCACCGATATGTATCGACTTGCCATATAACACTATCAGCAGTCAACCGATCTCCGATCGAAGAAACCGTAAATAAAGAATCTTGCCGGCCGAATATGTCAAAATCGATAAACCGCAAACCCACACGCTCTTTACTATGTAACCGAATTACATTTCGAAGCGTATCTTCTCCCGGCAGAAACAATATACCCGACGCATCGGCAACCGTCTCGGAATAACCGTATGATTTGAGAGAATAAACATGGGAATATCCTCCGTTTCCTATAAAGGGAGAAGCTATCGTATCTCCGTAATAGAAAGGAAAACGAAGCACAGGCACAGGTGACACAAAACACATCTTTGTCACAGGATTTTCATAACCTAAGAACAAAAGAGAATCCCCTGACAACCTATATTTATATGCTGTTTTATTTCGATACATACAAAGAATCGAGTCTAATCTTCCTTTATAAAACACACGTTTCTCGACATCTAAATATTCCAAATCCCGAAAATCCCATGTAACATTAGTTCCACTGTCTCCCGGAGCACAAAAAGTCACCTGCTGCATAATTAAAGTATCTCTATCTCGAGGTAAAGAAGTCTCCATCAATAATGACGACTGAGCCTTGAGGCCGATAAAGTTACCGGAAAGGAAAAGAATAAAAAACACTAAATAAGATTTCATATTCATGTACCGATTTAAGATCAAAAAAAATTATACTACGCTATATCACCCTACATTTTATAAGAATTTATCTTTATCTCTAAAAGAAACTTTCTATTGCAACAAGAATAACAAGTTAAAGAAATATTTTTATAAAGTCTAAATTGGTCCTAACCAAACAAAATTTCACTCTCACAATTCTCCATATTCAGTATTCTTTCAAAACAAAAACACTCTTAAATAAAAATAAGATGTATAAAATTATATACTTATATCATTAAATCAAAAATTTTCATTCTGTTTAAAAACATATATTCACAATTTCATAATTTGCCTAATAGCTTGTCCAAACCCCAATATTATTTTTGTAAATTCTGAAAAAATCGAAATCGCACAAAAAAACGGAACGACAACTCTGCCATCCCGTTTCATCACGAATCTCTTCAAACAAAAGACTCAATATTCTATTTTATCCGCTTTTATATTCCACATTTCAAAAGCTTTTATCGCCTCATTCCGCAACAAAGTCTCAGAAGGAAGCTCACGGTCTGCAGGTTTTAATTCAAGCTCATCATAAATAAACGAATCATCAAATCCTATATCCTTAGCATCGGTTTTCGTATTAGCATAATACATTTTATCGAGTCGAGCCCAATAAATCGCACCCAGACACATAGGACAAGGTTCGCACGACGTGTATATTTCACAGCCGCTCAAATTGAACCGTCCCAATTTCCCGGCAGCTTCACGTATTGCACTCACCTCAGCATGAGCGGTAGGATCGTTGGATGCCGTTACTCGATTTACTCCTCTTGCAATAATTTTTCCGTCTTTCACAATCACTGCACCGAAAGGACCTCCTCCATTTTTCACATTCTCAATAGAAAGCGCTATCGCTTCCCGCATAAAATCATCTTTTGTCGCCATATTATGATCTTTGTTATTTTGTTTACAACCTGATAAAAAAAGCCCGCAGATCACAAGCAGTGAACAAAGGGCTTTCACAAATATAGTGTTTCTTTTCATGGCAATATATTATTTAACGTAATTTAGAAGCAGGTTAAGAGCCTGCAGAAAACACCTTAACTGTTTTCCAACGAATCGTTTATACTTCCGATGTAATCGAGTAATTCCGTTCTTCCCTGCTTTTTCTCTGAAGAGGTATAAAATACCGGGGGAAGTTCTTCCCAATCTTCAAGCAAACGATTCTTATAAGCCTCGACATTTTCCTTAAAGCGCACAGGCCCTAATTTATCGGCTTTGGTAAACACTATGCAAAAAGGTATTTCGTTCTCTCCGAGCCATTCTAAAAACTCGACATCGATTTTCTGCGGTTCATGTCGGCAGTCTATCAGAACAAACAGACAAGTCATCTCATAACGGTTCAGGATATAGCTCTCTATAATGCTGCGTATTTTTTCTCGCCCTTCTTTACCGCGTTGTGCATATCCGTATCCCGGAAGATCGACCAAATACCAAGCATCATTGATCAGGAAATGATTGATAAGCTGCGTTTTACCGGGCATAGAGGAAGTCATCGCCAGCCCTTTTTTATTGGTAAGCATGTTGATCAACGACGATTTCCCTACATTAGAACGACCGATAAAGGCATATTCCGGTAAATTTCCCGAAGGACACTTCGTTACATCTGTATTACTTATTATAAAACGTGCACTTTTTATCTCCATAATCATTTTAGTTAATCGACAGTTATTATGACAAATATAAGGATTATCTGCCGATAATCTTGCCCGAATCTAAAAAAAAGGCTATTTTTGAATTACTAAACCTATTACTTTACATGGAAAATTATGATTCTATGAACGATATATCTGTAGAGACCGCATTACAAGACCTGCGATATTTACAACTGCTTTCAAAACAGTTCCCGACCATATCGGACGCATGTACCGAGATCATCAATCTGGAAGCGATTTTGAATTTACCCAAAGGGACTGAGCATTTCTTGACAGACATACACGGAGAATATGAAGCTTTCCAACATGTTCTGAAAAACGCATCTGGCACAGTACGTCGTAAAGTCAACGAGATTTTCGGTCAAACTCTTCGGGAGAGCGAAAAAAAAGAGTTATGTACACTCATTTATTATCCCGATCATAAGTTGGAACTGATTAAATCCCATGAACCGGATATGGGAGACTGGTACAAAATCACGCTTCACCAACTGATCAGAGTATGTCAAAATGTTTCTTCGAAATATACTCGATCAAAGGTAAGAAAAGCTCTCCCTGCAGAATTTTCCTATATCTTACAGGAACTGCTACACGAATCGCAGATAGACCCGAACAAACAAGCTTATGTGAACGGTATCATCTCGTCTATCATATCGACAGGGCGAGCTGATTGTTTTATCATCGCCATGTGCAACCTCATACAACGACTCACGATAGACACATTGCATATCGTAGGCGACATATATGACCGAGGACCGGGGGCTCATATTATCATGGATACATTATGTAATTATCACAATTTCGATATACAATGGGGCAACCACGATATATTATGGATGGGGGCTGCATCGGGTAACATGTGCTGTATCGCCAACGTGATAAGAATGGCAATGCGTTATGGGAATCTGACTACGATCGAAGACGGGTATGGAATAAATCTACTGCCACTGGCGACATTCGCCATAGAACGTTATAAAGATGATCCTTGCTCGCTTTTCATGCCCAAAGTAGGAACGGATAACGTACATAGCGAAAAGACCCAAAAACTGATTGCTCAAATGCACAAGGCAATCACAATCATACAGTTTAAACTGGAGGCTCAGCTTATCAAGGCTCATCCCGAATATAATATGGATAACCGACTATTGCTCGATAAGATCGATTATAAGCGGGGAAAGCTGATTCTGAATGGAAAAGAATATTCTTTAACAGACTCTTATTTCCCGACTATCGATCCTAAAGATCCCTATAATCTCACCGATGAAGAGCAAGATTTGATACGTCGATTACGCTACTCTTTTGTCAACAGCGAAAAACTGAGAAAACACATGCGATGCCTGTTTTCTTACGGAAGCATATATCTGGTACGCAACTCTAATCTGCTGTATCATGCCTCTATACCGTTGAATGCCGATGGATCTTTTAAAGAGATAACGATACGAGACAAAAAATATAAGGGAAAAGCATTACTCGACCGAATAGATCAGATAATACGAATCGCCTATTTTGATGAAGAGGGTTCTGAAGAGAAAAAATTTGCACGAGATTATATGTGGTATCTCTGGTGCGGAGAAGATGCACCTCCATTCGACAAAGACAAAATGGCGACGTTCGAACGCTACTTTACCGATGATAAAGAGCTTTGGAAAGAGAAAAAGGGATATTATTACACATTAAGAAATGAAGAGCGTGTCTGCGACATGATACTGAAAGAATTTGGAATAAATAATATTCATTCCCATATTATCAACGGACATGTTCCGGTAAAAACGATCAAAGGAGAAAAACCGGTAAAAGCCGGTGGAAAGCTTCTGGTAATCGACGGTGGATTTTCAAAAGCGTACCAACCGGAAACCGGAATCGCAGGCTATACGTTGATTTTTCACTCACGAGGATTACAACTGACACAACACGAGCCTTTTCAGTCGGCACAAAAAGCAATAGAAGAAGGTATCGATATTATTTCGACCAGTTTTATCCTCGAACTCAATTCGCAACGAATGATGGTACGCGACACCGATATAGGAAAAGAGCTCGAGACTCAGATAAAAGATTTGAAAAAATTATTGATCGCTTACCGTAACGGCTTTATTAAAGAAAAATCTTAATTTCGTAACAGAAATATTTTTTAATATCGAATCTCTTTTAAGACTGTTTTCACTTCGGTCATCACAAAAACAGTATTATTCATAGAGAATCAGACAAACACAAAAAACAATATTCAGATGAATCGACCTTACTCTTCCGCATTACTTGAAAATGCGGTAAATGAGTTTGCCAAACTACCGGGTATCGGAAAAAAAACTGCTTTGCGGTTAGTATTACACCTGCTCCGGCAGGAGGAGTTTTCCGTAGAAAATTTCGGAAATGCCATTATAAAACTTCGTAAAGAGATAAAATATTGTCACGTATGTCATAATATTTCCGACTCGGATACTTGCTCATTATGCTCCGACCCCAACCGGGACGATTCTATCATTTGTGTCGTAGAAAACATTAAAGAAGTGATGGTAATTGAAAATACCCATCAATTCAAAGGACGGTATCACGTTTTAGGCGGCGTCATCTCTCCCATGGACGGGATTGGTCCTTCTGATTTGGAAATAGACAGCCTGGTAAAACGGGTATCGGAAGGAGGGATACAGGAAATTATTCTTGCCCTTAGCGCTACGATGGAAGGAGACACGACCAATTTTTATATTTTCAGAAAACTCGCTCCTTACAATATAAAAATTTCCATTTTAGCACGAGGGGTATCGGTTGGTGACGAACTGGAATATACCGATGAGATTACTCTCGGCAGATCTATTATTAACAGAATGCCGTTCAATGAGACATTCAAACCATAAAAAAACGGAATATAAATATACGAAATACCGTCAATAGATCGTTTATATATATTGAATTTATCGCTAAATTAAGGTCCATGAAATTAACATTCTTAGTTCCACCTGTATTAGATCATAATAAACCTGCTGAACGAACTGCGGGGTGCACCCGTATCGTGTATGCAGCACCAAACATATATGAATTGACCGTTGTCGCAGTATTAGAACAAGAAGGATATACTCCGATATATAGAGACTTCGTCTATTACAAAACCTCACGAAAAAAATTCGAAAAGTTCCTTAAAGAAGATGACAGCGATATTTATTATATCTGGACTGTAAATCTGTCAATAGAGAACGATTTAATCGCATTATCCCTAATCCGGAAATATCGGCCGAACGCATTTGTCGTATTTATGGGTCCAGGACCTACTTATTTTACAGATCGCTTTTTTACAGATGAAAAAGTAGTTATCGTCAGAGGAGAACCGGAAGTCATTGTAAAAGAATGGACAAATGCTTTACGAGATGGAACAGACTGGAAACTGACCGAAGGTATCTCATACCTGAAAAACGGGAAAATCATACACAACAAATTCCATTTGTTATTAAAAGACTTAGATTCTCTTCCTTTTCCTGCACGCCATCATATTGCAGATCGGGATTATCACAATCCCAAATTAAAAATATCGCCTTATACGACAGCAATCACTTCACGAAACTGTCCTTATCAGTGCATTTACTGCGTACCGAGTTCGTTAACTTTCGCTCGGGAAATAGAGAATCGCCGGGAGTTTAAAAAGAAGCCGTTTATCTCTTTTCGCTCAATAGAGAGTATTGAAAAAGAGATGAAGATATTGCACGAACAAGGATATACTGCCATCGGCTTCATGGACGACAACTTCATTTGGAATGAAGAAAGAACACTGGCAATCTGTAATATTATGCGTAAATACGGCTTTTCATGGGGATGTCAAGCCCGCGTTGATGCGATTACCGACACAATAGCCCGAGCCTTAGGTATGTCGGGCTGCAAATATGTCGATTTAGGCGTAGAATCATTTAACGATGATATTCTCAAATTCATTAAAAAAGGAATTACACAAAAACAGATATATGACGCAATCGGGTATCTGAAAAAATATAATGTTCCGGTCAAGCTGAATATTCTAATCGGGACAAGCCCGTTAGAAACCAAAGAAACTCTTAAGGATACTTTACGGCGAGCAAAAAAACTGAAAGTCGATCAGATTATGTTCAACATCGTATCTCCTTTTCCCGGTACGGAATTTTATGCTATGGCAAAAGAAAACGGATGGATTAAGGGTGGAGAATATGTTCCTACCGATGTTCAACGAGAGTCGATATTAAATTATCCTCATCTTTCATCTCACGAAATGGAAAGGATATTATTCCGAAGCAATTTGAAATATTTCTTTTCATATTATTTTATTTCGACACAACTCAGACGCTTTACTTCAGTCAAAGAATTTTCGTACGCTTTAAGAGCCTTAAAAATAAAATTATTCGGATAATAGTCTTTATGCGGTTATCAATCATCCTCATATCTTGGAATTCTCTGGTACATCTTAAAGAGTGCCTTGCATCTCTTTCATATACACTGCAGAAAGAAGATATCGAGATCATCTGGGTAGATAACGGATCAACAGACGGCGCATCACGATATGTTAAGGAAAACTATCCTCAAATACAGACAGTCACACTTCCCTGTAACCGAGGTGTAGCATATGCCCGTAACCGGGGAATAGAAAAAGCATCGGGCAAATATATTCTGCTCCTCGATGATGACACTATCGCTAACGAGAACGCTATATACGGCATGATTGCTTACATGGACTTTCATCCCGAAACAGGAATCTGCGGTTGCAAGCTGACAAATACACAAAAAGAAACTCAAAAAAGCGATAAGGAATATCCGGGACTCGGTATAAAATTCAAAAATATTTTCTACACTTTTATACGAAGAAAAAATAAAGAGATTTTTCATACAGTTGAATATGAGCCGGAATATTTAATCGGAGCTTGTCAAATGATCCGTCGTGAAGTACTTGATTTGACAGGTCTTTTGGATGAAAATATTTTTTACGGTCCGGAAGATGCAGATTTTTGTATACGAGTACGGAATAATGGCTTCAAAATCGTCTATCTACCCCAATTTTCAATTATCCATCATTGGAAACGGGTAACCAACCGAAAAATTTTTTCAAAATTGGCATGCCGACATATTCAGGCACTCCTCTATTTCTACAAAAAACATCACCGTTATCTTTAAACTGTAAAAAGTATGTCATACCTATCCGGAACAAATATCTATTTACGAGCTATCGAACCCGAAGATCTCGACATTTTATATCAATGGGAAAACGACTCTTCTCTATGGGTTCATGGATGTACATTAGCTCCATTCTCAAAATTCACTCTTCGTGAATATATTCAAAACAGTTGTTACGATATTTATCAGACCCGACAACTACGAATGATGATTACTTTAAAAAAAACGAACGAAACAATCGGAATGGTAGATTTGTTCGAGATCGACCCACATCACGAAAGAGGAGCGGTAGGTATTCTTATAGCGCCGGATCATCAAAGGAAAGGTTTCGGCAATGAAGCTTTGCAACTAATGTGTTCATACGCTTTCGGTTTTTTGCATCTGCACCAACTTTATGCCCACATCCTTCAAGAAAATAAAAACAGTTTGAAACTCTTTTCTGAAAACGGATTCATATCTTGCGGACTTTTTAAAGAATGGGTAAAAACTGAAAACGGATATAAAAACGTAGTTGTCATGCAACGGATCAATTGAGAATAGGCAAACGAGGATATTTGAGCCATGATTTATAATCTTCTCCTAAATCTACGACAGCTTTACGCCAACTCTGTTCCCCATCACCGCAAATACAAAATAAAGGCGATACTTTTTCGGATACGATCCAAAAAATATTGGCAATCTCATCTATTAATTGCCCGGCCTCCCAACCGCTATACCCTAAAAAGAATTTTATATGCCCCTCTACGGTATTTCCACTTCTTATATAAGACAATACCACATCTATATCACCTCCGATATATAATCCTTCAGCTATCTCTATCGATCCGGGTATTAATCGCCCCAATGTATGTATATAAAACAAATGATCGCTCTCCATAGGCCCTCCGCAAAAGACAGGAATCTCCGGAACATTTTCCAAACCGTCGATTACGGTATTCAACATCAGATTGGAAGACTTGTTAAGAACCAGCCCCATACTTCCGATCGTCGGATCATGATCGACCAACAAAACAACCGACCGTTGGAAATATACCTCATTCAGGCATGGTTCTGAAACCAATAAACAACCGGTATAGGGGTCTTTCAAACTACGGTTCACCTGAAATATTTCCGTTCCTAATCTCATTCGTATTACCAATTAATAATCTAAAGTAAAAAAACTATTCGACAAATCCAAATACTTCTGAAACAAATATTTTCAAATCAGTCATTCCAATCTTCAAAACAAGAAAGAATCAAACAATAAAAATAACAAAAAACACAACTGAGAGCCCTTGGAGGGACTGATTGTTCTTGTGGATTTCTCTAAAACTTTATTCGAATAAAATTAGACCGGCTATTAAAATCCGATTCTCATTAAAGTTTAAATTTTATAATTATTTACACACCGACCAAAGTTTATTTATCTTAAAAATAATCAGTTATAAATCAAAATCTCATACAAATCAGAAATTAATTTTATAATTTTGTGAATATGATTTTCTTTATTTATTTTTTATATGCACAAAAGATGACAAATTGCTAATATTTATTGTCATAAAATAGTATTATCGCTAAAAATACAATGCTTTATTCAAGTACATTTTTAGTTAAAACAAGATTTTAAGAAGAGAAGATCAATTTAATAAGTATTGATGATTTTTTATAATTCATCGGGCATCACATAGGATTTAAAAGTTTGTTTTTATGAAGATAGAAAAATTTTCAGGAACCGATCCCCAGTTATATAAGCTTGTCGCCCCTTTGGTTATGAGTCCGGGAATCTTGAGACAGAACAACAATTATCCTTTTAAAACTTCAATACACCACATTTGGTTTGTCACGACCGAAAACAATACTGTTCAAGGATTCATTCCAGTCGAAATCAAAGCACACAACGTCACAATAGACAACTATTATATTTCGGGAGATAATGCAAAATTGCTTTCCCAAATGATAGACAAAGTTATAACCACTTTCGGAGAAGATTATCCGATATATTCCGTTACACATACCCGACACGTAAATATATTTCAGGAGAAAGGTTTTTCTCCAGTCAAAGAATGGAAACTTTATGTAAAAATGGAATGGAAAGGAGATGAAAACAACCCGAAAGAATGTATATGATATGACCCAAGACCGCCTGGAAAAGATCTTTTCCGGATTTGATAATGTCTATGTCTCTTTCTCCGGCGGGAAAGATAGCGGAGTATTATTGAATCTCTGCATCGATTACATTCGGAAACATAAGCTCGATCGGAAACTGACGGTTTTCCATATGGACTATGAAGTACAATATCAAGAAACAATAGAGTACGTAGAACGAGTATTCAAATCTAATGCGGACATTCTGAATGTTTACCGGGTCTGCGTACCGTTCAAAGTTATAACCTGCACCTCTATGTACCAACAATTCTGGCGACCGTGGGACGATGCATGCCAAGACATCTGGGTCCGTGAGATGCCTGAAGGTTGTTACCGAAAAGAAGATTTTCCATTTTACACAGAAGACATGTGGGACTATGAGTTCCAATACAAATTCGCTCACTGGTTGCACATCCAAAAAAAAGCGCAACGAACTTGCTGTCTCGTTGGGATAAGAACTCAAGAAAGCTATAATCGTTGGCGAACGATATACAGTTCGAAAAATTATCAGAAATATAGAGGTCTGAAATGGACAAGACGGTGTGGAGAATACATCTACAATGCATATCCGATCTATGATTGGCAGACAACGGATGTATGGACTGCAAACGGAAAATTCAAATGGGACTATAACCATCTCTATGATTTGTATTACCAAGCCGGCGTCTCTTTGGAGAAACAACGTGTAGCCAGTCCTTTTCTTTCTCAAGCAATCGGGAGCTTAAAATTATACCGAGCCATCGATCCTGACATGTGGGGACGTATGATAAACCGAGTAAACGGAGTCGGATTTGCGGGGATATATGGCGGTACAACGGCTTTAGGATGGCAGTCTATAAAATTGCCTAAGAATATGACATGGGCAGATTATATGAAATTTTTACTAAGTACACTTCCCGAAGAAACAAGAAACAACTATCTTGAAAAACTATCGGTGAGCGTGGCTTTTTGGAAAAATAAAGGCGGCTGTCTTGCTAATGAAACAATAAAGAAGTTGGAAGATGCCGGTATCTCGATCACTGTCGGAGAAAAAAGCAACTATAAAACTTCGAAGAAACCTGTGAGAATGGATTATCTCGATGACATCGATATTCCTGAATTTAAAGAAATCCCGACTTTTAAACGAATTTGCATTTGCATTTTGAAAAACGACCATTGTTGCAAATACATGGGATTCTCCCCTAATAAACACGAAAAAGAATTAAGGGAAAGTGTCATGAAAAAATACCAATCCTTATTTTAATTATGGAAAAATATCAAAGCCCCGTATATAAAGTTTTGTCCGTTCCGATCGAAAAGATCGTAGCCAATAGCTACAATCCGAATATCGTCGCTCCTCCAGAAATGAAACTTCTGGAGATTTCAATCTGGGAAGATGGATATACGATGCCCTGTGTATGTTATTATATCCCCGAACAGGACATTTATGAACTGGTAGATGGATATCACCGATATCAGGTAATGAAAACCTCGAAACGGATTTATGAACGAGAAGAAGGAAAATTACCGGTTGTTGTAATAGAAAAAGATCTATCTAACCGAATGGCTTCTACAATACGCCATAACCGAGCAAGAGGAACTCACAATATTGAGCTAATGAGTAATATTGTATCGGAACTTGTAAAGGCCGGTATGTCAGATAGTTGGATACAAAAAAACATAGGAATGGACAAAGATGAGTTACTGCGTTTAAAGCAAATTTCGGGATTGGCAGAACTATTCGCCGATAAAGAATTCAGTCTGGCAAAAGATTAAAAATAGCTAACCATTTAATCATCAAGATTTTAGTCAGATAAAAAAAATACAAAAACGGCTATCCGTAAATACGGATAGCCGTTTTTTGGACTGAAGCAATTCCTTACTTTCTGATGCCAAGCTCTTTAATAATGGCACGATACCGTTCGATATCGACTTTTACTAAATAGTCAAGTAAACGACGACGTTTACCAACCAACATTCTAAGAGCTCTTTCAGTACTATAATCTTTGTGATTTGACTTTAAATGTTCAGTCAAATGAGCAATACGGTATGAAAATAATGCTATCTGCGCTTCAGGTGAGCCAGTATCAGTATTAGACTTTCCGTATTTCTCAAAGATTTCTCTTTTTTTCTCAGAAGTTAAATACATTTTTCTGCGATTTTGTTGTTAATAAATTCTTTGAGGGGGCAAAGGTATAAATTCATTTTTGATTTACCATACTTTTGTAAGCTTTTTTAAATATACGAACGCTTTTTATTCTGAAAAGATTCTGGTATCTCCCATTTTAGTTTTGTTTAACTCTTTGCCGCAGATTCTTCCATAATTCCCTCAAAATTCAGATAGGCTCTAAAAACATGAAAAAATTTTTTTACGAAAAGGATCAGAATATTAAATATTAATGACAAAGGAAGAAAACTTAAATTAAAGAGAAACATCATAAAAATTTTTGTCGTACCTTTGCGCCACTCAAAATAGATTATATGCAAAAAATCAGAAACATTGCTATCATTGCACATGTTGACCACGGGAAAACAACTCTGGTCGACAAAATGCTTTTGGCCGGACAACTATTTCGCGAGAATCAAAACTCCGGCGAGTTAATACTCGACAATAACGATCTGGAACGTGAACGAGGAATTACAATCCTTTCCAAGAACGTATCAATACGATATAAAGATTATAAGATAAATATTATAGATACTCCGGGACATGCCGATTTCGGGGGAGAAGTCGAACGGGTATTGAATATGGCCGACGGCTGTCTATTGCTCGTAGATGCTTTTGAAGGCCCGATGCCTCAAACCCGCTTCGTATTGCAGAAAGCAATACAAATGGGTTTGAAACCTATCGTAGTAATCAATAAGGTAGATAAACCGAACTGCCGTCCCGATGAAGTGCAGGAAATGGTATTCGACCTGATGTTCAGTCTCGATGCTACAGAGGAACAGCTCGATTTCCCGACAATTTACGGATCTGCAAAACAAAATTGGATGTCAACTGATTGGAAAAACCGGACAGAAGACATCACTCCCTTATTAGATGCCATTATCGAGAATATTCCCGAACCAGCTTATTTAGAAGGAACACCCCAACTCCTGATAACATCTTTAGACTACTCGTCCTATGTAGGTCGTATTGCCATAGGACGCGTGCACCGAGGAGAGCTACACGAAGGACAAGATGTTGCTTTATGCAAGAAAGACGGCTCTATTTCAAAGCAACGAATTAAGGAATTACATATTTTCGAAGGATTGGGACGTACCAAAGTTCAAACTGCCCAATCAGGTGAAATTTGTGCACTGATCGGTATCGAAGGTTTCGAGATCGGAGATACGATCGCTGACATTCAAAATCCGGAACCATTGAAACGAATCGCCATCGACGAACCGACCATGTCGATGACATTTACCAATAACGACTCTCCGTTCTTCGGTAAAGACGGCAAATTCGTTACATCCAGACATATTGCCGAACGACTTGAAAAAGAACTGGACAGGAATCTTGCTTTACGTGTAGAAAAAGCTCCTGAGGATGGAGTATGGACTGTATATGGACGTGGAGTTCTCCATTTATCTATTTTAATCGAAACCATGCGTCGTGAAGGTTACGAACTGCAGGTAGGTCAACCCCAAGTAATCATCCGCGAAATCGACGGTGTAAAATGTGAACCGGTAGAACAATTAACCGTTAACGTACCTGAAGAATATTCCAGCAAGATTATCGATATGGTAACACGCCGCAAAGGAGATCTTCTAAGCATGGATAATCAAGGAGACCGCATACACATGGAATTTTCAATTCCGTCTCGTGGTATCATCGGCCTTCGGAATAATGTGTTGACCGCTTCGGCCGGTGAAGCGATCATGGCTCATCGTTTTCTCGAATATCAACCATGGAAAGGCGATATTGACCGCCGTACAAACGGATCGCTGATTGCTATGGAATCAGGAACTGCTTATGCTTACGCAATAGATAAACTGCAAGATCGAGGCAAATTCTTCATCTTTCCGCAAGAAGAAGTATATGCAGGGCAGGTTGTGGGTGAAAATGCCAAAGAGGGCGATATCGTAGTGAATGTAACCAAATCGAAAAAACTCACCAATATGCGTGCTTCAGGAGCTGATGATAAAGCAAAAATTATTCCTCCTGTCGTATTTAGCCTCGAAGAAGCTCTCGAATACATTAAAGAAGATGAATATGTAGAGGTTACTCCGCATCATATTCGTCTCCGAAAAATTATTTTGGATGAGACGGAACGTAAACGAAGCAATAAATAACATATTTAATAAAAATAACGGTTGATCAATTGATCAACCGTTATTTTTATACTCTCTACCGTATCCGCAATCTACAAGATGCTATCTAAATTTTTCGATAAATATATTATCGTGATTTTTAAATCCATATAAATTCTCAACCTACTTTTTCCCAATCATCTCCAATAATCGAGAAACGGCTTTTGCAGGAGACCCCTGTGCAAGCAACTTAACAAACTGACTACCGATAATCGCACCGGAAGCATTCCGACAAGCTGAATCGAATGTTTCCCGGTTAGATATACCGAATCCTATCAGGCGGGGATTACGAAGATTCATCGCAGCTATACGACGGAAATATTCCTGCTTAACTTCATCGAACGACTGCTGCGCACCGGTCGTCGCCGCAGAAGATACCATATAGATAAATCCTTCTGTATTCCGGTCGATAAATCGGATACGTTCTTCGGAAGTTTCAGGGGTAATAAGCATTATTACATTCAGATCATAACGATCTGCTACGGGCTTATACTCTTCAAGATAATCTTTGAACGGCAAGTCCGGGATTATTACTCCATCTACTCCTACTTCATGACAACTTCGGCAAAAGTTCTCAAAACCATATTGCATTATAGGGTTAAGATACCCCATCAAGATTAACGGAATATCTACTTCGGAACGGATATTTCGAAGCTGCCCGAAGAGTTTACTCAATGACATACCGTTCTGCAAAGCCTTTGCAGCCGCATTCTGAATCACGATTCCATCGGCCATAGGATCTGAAAAAGGGATTCCTATTTCTACCATATCGATTCCCTGACGTTGTAATTCTCCAATAATCTCACGAGTAATATCAAACGCCGGATATCCGGCTGTAAAATAGACCGAAAGAATATTTTTTTCTTTACGGCCAAACAATTGTTGTATTCGATTCATCTCTTTAATTTTGTTATAAATCGGTTTAATTTTTCTATATCTTTTATTCCGGGAGAAATTTCAAAACAACTGTTCAAATCCACCCCTGCAAATTGTGGATGCTTAAAATTCAAAACTCTCTCCACATCATTCTCTCCTATACCTCCTGCTATCAAAAAAGGAATGTTCCCTGTATAATGTTGCAATATACCCCAATCGAATGAACATCCTGAACCGCCATAACCGGACGTAGAAGTATCGAACAAGAAAAAATCACAACACCCGTCATATCTCCCGACAGCCATCAAATCATCTGGAACAGATACAGAAAAGGCTTTAATCACCTGTATTCCTTGTTGCCTCAATGCCACGCACACAGAAGGGATTTCACTCCCATGCAACTGCACATGTGTAAGTCCGTATCGGATTACCGCATCTTCGATCACGCCCAGCTTTTCATTTACAAAAACCCCTACTCGTCCTGCAGATCGCGGCAGGTACTTAGGCAAGGAATTTACATAACGAGGAGAACGGGGATAAAAAATAAAACCTATGAGATCAACCGACAGATTCTCCACCAACCGAATATTCTCCCCATCACGCATACCGCATACTTTAACCAACATCTTCTCCACCGTTTAACTGCTTCACAAACCAGCTCAAAGCTGCACCGGGTCGAACCTCTTTCATAAAATTCTCTCCCATTAAAAATCCTCTGAATCCCACCCGACGCAAAGCTCTAACCGTATCGGGGGAAGAAATCCCGCTTTCCGATATACAGATTTTATCCGAAGGCAAATACCTAACCATATCGAACGAGTGTTCCACTCGAGTTTCAAAGGTCGTCAAATCACGATTGTTAACTCCTATCATATCAGCTCCGGTATCCAAATAGTCGAGTTCTTTTTCTTCATGCAACTCGAGCAATACTTCCATTCCGAGGCTGTGAGCCAAATCGGTAAAACGACGACAAGTCTTCCGATCGAGTACTGCAGCGATGAGCAACACGGCATCCGCACCTATCGCTTTTGCTTGATAAATCTGGTATTCATCGATTACAAACTCTTTACGTAAAAGAGGTATATCAATGCTTTTCCGGACTTTACACAAATCGGCAACCGTTCCACCAAAATAAGTATAATCAGTCAATATAGAAGATGCAGATGCTCCACCCCGTTGATAATCAAGCACAACTCTTTCGACATCGGCATCCCGATGTATCCACCCTTTTGAAGGAGAACGACGTTTAAACTCAGCTATTATACCTGAAGAAGATTCTGACAATGCACGGCTCAGGGAAACAGTACTGCGCATCATTTGTTCGCTTCCTAAAAGCATATCCACAGTATAGGCTTCTTTATGTCGCTGCACTTCGATTCGTTTATCTGCAACTATTTTATCCAGAATATTCATCTTCGAATCAAGAATTAAGTTCGACAAACATTTTCAATGTCTTTAATGCTCTTCCACTTTCCATAGATTCACGAGCTAAGGCGATACAGTCTGCCAGAGATTTTTCCGGCTCAATTACCCGAATAGCAAACGCTGCATTAGCAATCACACAGTCGGTTTGCGCCGGTGTAGCTTCACCTTGCAATACACGATCAAATATACGAGCAGCTTCATCCGGAGATTTTCCCCCATCGAGATCTTGCTCACAATAACGGTTAAAACCTATACTTTCAGGAGTATAGATCGTCTCAGTAGTAGAAGTCGCAACCTTAAACTCTCCCGTTAATGAAATTTCATCGTATCCATCGAGACCATGCACTACGGCAAAACGAGTATCGCTCTCCTGAAAGACATAATTGTAAAGACGCAATAGCGGCAAATTATAAACTCCGAGCAACTGATATTTCGGCAAGGCCGGATTGACCAGCGGACCGAGCATATTGAAAAACGTACGTACCCCCAAAGCTTTACGAACAGGAGCAACGGCTTTCATGGCCGAATTGAAAAGAGGTGCATGCAAATAGGCAATATTACACATATCCATACTCTTACGAAGACGACTCATATCAGAAGTAAATTGTACACCGTGCTGCTCCATAACATTACTTGCCCCGCTTACCGAAGTAGCTCCGTAGTTTCCATGTTTCACAACGGGATAACCTGCTCCTGCTACGACAAAACATGCCGCAGTAGAAATATTGAACGTATTTTTTCCGTCACCTCCAGTACCGACTATATCGATAGGAGCATATTCGGAAAGATCGACCGGAATACGCATTTCGAGTAAAGCATCCCGAAATCCTGTCAGTTCCTCGACTGAGATGTTCCGCATTAAGAATACTGTAATTAAAGAGGCTATCTGCGCATCATTGTACTTACCCTGTACGATATTTTGAAGTATATCCCGAGCTTCGGTTCTCCCCAAATACCGATGTTCGAACAACTTATATAGAATTTGCTTCATTTCCGTTTTTATTTTAATGATAAAGAAAATTGCGAATAATCGTATGCCCTTCAGGTGTTAATACCGATTCGGGATGAAACTGTATGCCACGTACATCATATTTTCTGTGTCGAAGCGCCATGATCTGTCCGGAAGCATCTCTCGCCGTGATCTCGAGCTCTGCCGGAAATCCATCAGGACTGACCACCCAGGAATGATAACGACCTACTTGTATTTCTCGGGGCAATCCCGTAAAAAGCGAGTCGTCCGTAATAATTTCCACAGAAGTCTGCACCCCATGATATACCTCCTTCAGATTTTCCAATACTGCGCCGAAAGCCTCACCAATAGCCTGATGACCGAGACAAACTCCTAAAATACTCTTCGTAGGAGCATAACGTCGTATCAATGGCAACAATAACCCCGCTTCTTCCGGAACGCCAGGACCGGGCGAAAGTATAATTTTATCGAAACGTTCTATTTCGTCAAGCGTAATTTTATCATTCCGACACACCTCGACATCGGTCTCTCCTAACTCGTGCACCAGATGCAATAAATTGTAGGTAAACGAGTCATAATTATCAAATATCAATATCTTTTCCATATCTTCTAATTTTTCAAAGTTACTGCCATATCGATGGCTTTTTTCAAAGCTCCCAACTTATTATTCACTTCTTGCAATTCATTCTCTTCTTTGCTGTGCGCTACAATTCCGCCTCCTGCCTGATACCACAATTCATGGTTACGACTTACAAAAGTACGTATCGTTATCGCTTGATTAAGATCTCCGTTGAATCCGATAAACCCGATACAACCGCCATAAGCACCTCGGTTATGAGGCTCTATCTCAGAAATCAGTTGCATGGCCCGTACTTTAGGAGCACCGGAAAGAGTTCCCGCCGGAAAAGTATCGATAAACGTCCCGACCGGATTAGCTTCCGAATCAAGTTGTCCGCACACTCGAGAAACGAGATGTATCACATGACTATAATACTGAGGTTCTTTATAAAACAGAACATTCACATCATGACAATTCCGGCTGAGATCATTTCTTGCCAGATCGACCAGCATCACATGTTCGGCATTCTCTTTCGGATCGGCAAGAAGCGTTTCGGTAAGCTCCCTGTCTTTGCAAATATCTCCTGTACGTCGGGTCGTTCCGGCAATAGGATCTATGTACGCCTTACCGTTTTCTATCCTGCAATGCGTTTCGGGTGAAGACCCGAATATACGATACCCTCCGAAATCGAAATAAAACAAATAAGGAGACGGATTGATAGAACGCAACGCTCTATACACCTTAAAGTCATCACCCGAAAAAGGCTGGATAAAACGACGAGAAAGAACAATTTGAAAAACATCGCCACGCAAACAATGCTCTATACCTTTACGCACGTTAGCCTTGTGTTGTTCATCGGTAACAGTGCTATATACAGGCGCGGTAAGAAAAAAATTATATGAAGAGAAATTTCTATTTTCGATAACCGACTCCAGTTCGTTAAGAGTAGTGCCCTCTCCTTCAGAAAGCATCTCAACCAAAGTCAATTCATTTTTAAAATGGTTAAATACAATCACCTGTTTATAAAGAATATAAAGCAGATCCGGAGCATCATTGCATTCATCATGGCTCTCTTTTACGGGAATATTCTCGAAATATTTCACAGCGTTGAATGTCGTGTAACCATATAACCCACATACCCGGCTCTCGTCACCGGATACTCTGAATTGGGAGATAAAATCGTTTATAGCCTTTTCTACGGTAAATGATTCATCGATCATCCTCTTTTCTCTGCATCCATCGGGAAATGTCATTGTACAGACTCCGCTGTTTACCCCGATACTCGCCAACGGACAGAGAGCTATAAACGAAAGGCTGTTTTCCCCTGCATGATAGTCGGAACTTTCCATAAGTACCGACTGAGGATAAATATCACGAACTTTAAGATAGATACTTACAGGCGTATGCAGATCACCTAATACTTTTTTACTTCGTGTTGTATAATCGAATGTTTTCATCTGACTTTTCATTTATTTTTCATCTCTCGAATATAAGTTTCAATATCTTTATCCCCCCTACCCGAAACGGTAAGTACGACCACATCCTCAGGACGAAAACGGAGTTTTCCGAGAGCTCCCAAAGCATGTGCCGATTCAAGTGCCGGAATAATGCCTTCAAGTCTTGTCAACTCAAATGCGGCATCTAACGCCTCATCATCATTTATAGCCAAAACCGTTGCGCGTTTATTTGTCGCCAAGTTTGCATGGATAGGCCCTATACCGGGATAATCGAGTCCGGCAGAAATAGAATAAGGTTCTTCAATTTGCCCGTCTTCGCTTTGCATAACGAGAGTCTTACTGCCATGAATAATCCCGATTTTGCCGAGTTGTATAGTAGCTGCGGACATGCCGGTATCGATACCCTTTCCTCCAGCCTCTGCGAGAACGATTTTTACCCGATCGTCATTAACATAATGATAAATCGTTCCGGCAGCATTACTGCCGCCACCGACACAAGCAATAAGATAATCAGGATACTCCCGTCCTTCTTGCAAAGAGAGTTGTTTCTGTATCTCCTCACTAATCACCGACTGCAAGCGGGCTACCATATCGGGATAAGGATGCGGCCCTACTGTAGATCCGATTATATAATAAGTATCCGAAGGATGACAGCACCAGTCTCGTATCGCCTCATTCGTAGCATCTTTTAGCGTCATATTGCCTGATGTCACCGGGTAAACGGTAGCACCGAGCATTTCCATCTTCTGCACATTAATATGCTGCCGCTCGACATCGGTTTTTCCCATATAAACAACACACTCCATATTCATAAGAGCGCAAACTGTAGCTGTCGCGACACCGTGTTGTCCCGCTCCGGTCTCGGCAATAATACGTCTCTTGCCCATTCGTTTGGCAATCAAAATCTGTCCTATAGTATTATTGATCTTATGTGCTCCGGTATGGTTAAGATCTTCTCGTTTAAGATAGATGCGACAACCATACCGCTCGGATAGCCGAGGGGCAAGATAGAGAGGTGAAGGACGACCGACATAATCACGCAACAAACCGTCAAACTCGTTTTTGAATGACTCGCTTTGAATAATGGGAAGATAGTTCTTCCTTAACTCCTCTACACATCCATAAAGAATTTCAGGAACGTACGCCCCTCCAAATTCTCCATAATAACCGTCATCATTTACTTGATAATCTTTCATATTGTCTTATTTTTTCGTTTTCACTATCTGTTTTCGGGATATAAAAAAAGAGGTTTGCCGTGTTGGCAAACCTCTTTATACGGTATATATTTTTAATTACATAAGGCTGCTTCTCACGACTACGGGAGTTGTAAGAATTGCCACCAATATGTATTTACTAAAATTGTATTCATCTTTACATTTCACTCTGTTTGTTGAGTGCAAATGTATAGAATGAATTTGAAAAAACAAATATTCGAGGAAATTTTTTAAATAATTTGTTTTTTCGAAATAAAGACTGTACTTTTTCACCCAATCTGTAAGCCAATACATCTTTATGAAGAAAATAGTCATAGCATCCGACTCTTTCAACGGTTCGGTATCTTCTGCCGAAGTTGCCCAAAGCGCAAGAGAGGGAATACTCCGTGTATTTCCAGAATGTGAAGTTATCTGCCTAACCGTTTCTGACGGTGGAGAGGGATTATACAAAACATTACAGCAACAATTAAAAGGAAAACAAATAATATGTTCCGTACATAATTCCCAAATGGAAACGATCAATGCCGGCTACATCTTATCGGAAGATGAGAAAACTGCCGTTATAGAAACGGCGGCAGCCAACGGTCTTGCACTGATACCTAAAGAAAAACGTAATCTGATGGAGGCAACAACATTCGGGACAGGAGAACTGATCAAAAATGCTATCCGGCGCGGATGTCGGAATATCCTACTCGGCATAGGCGGAAGTGCGACCAATGATGCCGGCACAGGAATGTTGCAAGCTCTCGGAATCCGGTTCAAAGATGAAAACGGCACAATCTTAGAATATGGAGGAAAAATACTAAGCCGGATCGCCTCCATCGATGAGTCTGGAGTATTACCGGAACTGAAAGATTGCCGGTTCACAATAATATGCGATGTAAACAATCCGCTTTTCGGCCCTAACGGCGCGGCCTACGTATATGCTCCCCAAAAAGGAGCTGACCGTGAACAAGTATGTTTTCTTGACAAAGGACTAAAAAATTTCTCCCATATAATCGAACAAGAGAAAGGCATAAATATCAGTAAAGTTTCGGGGGCAGGAGCTGCAGGAGGAATGGGAGCAGCATGTCTTGCATTTTTTCACGCCCAGTTAAAACCGGGAATAGAAACGGTACTCGAAATAATCGGTTTTGACAAACTCATTGCCGGAGCAGATCTGATCATTACCGGAGAAGGAAAACTCGACCGACAAACCATTATGGGAAAAACAGCTTCGGGCATTCTCGCTGCCACCCGAAAACGCCACATTCCAGTCATCGCTTTAGGCGGCTGTGTAGAAAATATGAAAGAACTCATAGATGCCGGATTTCTTGCGGTATTCTCTATACTCCCATATCCCGTCACTTTGGAACAAGCCATGCAGAAAGACTTTACTCTTTGCAATATTGCCAATACAACAGAACAGGTAATGCGAATTATTAAAAATCAAGCTCAATAAAACCAATCATATACCCCATAAAATAGAATGGCTATATATATTATTGCACAAAAAAAGAAAGTATTCTTGCAATGAGAACACTTTCTTTTCTATTATAATATATTTCTTTATTTTATTCGTTAATCAGCAACCAAGCGTCCGAGAACCGATTAGGATACTTCGCTTTCACACTTTCACGCAACTCGGTAGCAGAAGGTCTGTCATCGAAACTGCCGACTATAACACGATACATACCTTTTGCATTCTGTGCTAAAAAAGCATTATATCCGTCTGCGACTAAAGACTCCTGCAAATTAGAGGCATTGGTTTTGATAGTAAAACTTCCGACAACGACATTGAACATTTTCAGTTTCGAAGCATCTCCGGCATTTACTGTTGTAATTTTCTCTGTACTTACCCTTACCGGAGAAGAACTTGTATCTGAAGATGAGGCCGGCTTGGTCACGACAGGTTCTGGAGCTAAAGTCTGCTCTGCAACAGGCTTTTCCTGCGCTTTTTCGTATGCCGCTTTATATGAACTTTCTTTAGCTTTACAAGAAACAAAGCCTATGGCTACAGCTACGGCCACAACTAACACCCAGTTTTTTTTCATATCTTTTTTATTTATATGTTACTTAATACCTTTTCTTTGAACGGTTTGCCTTATATTGAAAGGCAAATGTACAAAATAAATCAGAGATATATACAGCTTTATAAAAAAACTGTACATTTTATCGAGCAATAAATTTTTCCCAGTTATATTAAACATAGTAAGAGCATCGGACTACTCAACTTATAATAATTAATAACCGGATTTCATGAATCTTAAGAACTTGTACAAATTTTGTACGGACATTCTTAGCACTATTTTTGAAGTATTTTTCTATTCTGACGAAGAAGATAACGAGCTACATTGATGTGTAAAATAGGAAAACAGTTTCAAAAATCAGAATATATAATTTTATCGGAAAATTCAGACTGGTTTTAAAATGCTATTTCTTTTGCTTTCCTTGATCTCTATGCTGCAACATAGCTTTTGCAAAAGAATTTTCAGCACGACGGTACAGAAAAAGCTTTCTCGGGGAGAGAATTCCTCTGAAACGAATAAAATACTCACGTTCTATCTGAGCTTCTTTAAGCGGTAATAGAGAGAGAGCTTCTGCTGATGCTGCATATTCTTTTTCCGAAACAGGAGTTTTCGAATGTGCAATACGCCTCGCCTCGCTGCGCACTTGGCGATTCAGCCGATATTTTTTCAATTGCATTTCATCATACAACGGAAAAAAATGTGCAGCCTCCTTATCTGTAAGACCGATTTGCTTTTTCAGATACTCTTTCTTATAAGCTTGAAAACTCTTGTAACGATCTTCCGGAGAAGTGCCTTGCGCCTTGCATACAGGCAAAACCAAAACGAAAAATAAAAATGCAGTAATTATTCTTTTCATCTCTTTTATATACAATAAGTATCAGATCTCTCATTCTCCTAACGCCAAATACTCATATACCGAATATTCATCTACATTGCTGTAAAATAAATAGTCATCTACATTCTCATTTGTTATTGAAACTTCCGTTTCCGCCACGACAGAAGAAGAGTCTTTTTCCGGAACAAACAAACGCACCATCAAAGCTATTCCGGCAAACATTGCCGCCATGTATAACCAAGGCCTGACACGTTGCCACACAGTCGGTTTTTCAAGTTCGACAACCTCAAAATTGTCTAATTGACTTACCATTCGAGACGTAAAGCCTTCAAAATACCCATCGGGAACTCTCATGCCCGTATCACGCCCCACCTGCTTTAATATGTCTTTATCTTTTTCCATAATATCTTTGTTCTTTAGACTATAATAGAACAATAAGGTTTAATCATCTGATGTTAAATATTCCTCGACTTTACGAACTGCATGATGATACGAAGCTTTCAATGCTCCTACCGATGTCCCCAAAATGTGAGACATCTCTTCGTATTTCATATCATCAAAATAACGCATATTAAAAACAAGACGTTGTTTTTCGGGAAGTTTCAATATGGCTTCCTGCAAACGTTTTTGTAATCTATTCCCGTCAAACCATTCATCTGCCTCCAATTTATCAAGCAAAAACAAGTCTTCTCCTTCTAACGGGACATGATTCTGTTGACGTTGCTTATTTAAAAATGTAATCGTCTCATTGACTGCAATGCGATACAACCAAGTAGATAAACGGGCTTCGGCCCGAAAATAAGTAATACTGTTCCATGCTTTAAGAAAGGTATTTTGTAGCAGGTCATCAGCATCATCATGAGAAAATACCATCTTACGTATCTGCCAATATAACGGCTCGCTATAATGAGCGACAACCTGCGCAAATGCCTCTCTGCATTTGAGAGGATCTTGCAATTGCTCTACGATGGTGTCTTCATTGTATTGTTGCATAATATATGACCGGCAAATTAGCAAACAGGCGGATAAACAATTTCAACTACTATAAATAATGATGAAAAACAAAAAATCTTTTCGATTCGGTAAAATTACACAAAATACAGAATCCGGCAATTTTTTATTTCTTAAAAATCACTACATATAGTGATTGCCTCCTCCACCATTATGGCTTTAATTTGTATGTTCAAAAAATAAGGTAAAAAGGATGAAAAAATTACTACTGCTTTTATTAATCGCAACCGAGGTACTTCCGGTTCTTGCCAGAATAGATAAAGAACAATCTGACCGGGATAGTACGATTTACAAAAACGTGAATCTAAACGAAATAGAGGTGATCTCATCTCCCAAATCAGAAACTCGGTTCTTTGAATTTCCCGGTTCTATCTCGATTATCGGAGAAAAAAAACTGGAACGACAACATATCATGTCATTAAAAGGTCTTTCGTCAATAGCCCCTAATCTGTATATTCCGGATTACGGCTCTAAGCTGATTTCATCAATATATATACGAGGGATCGGTTCACGAATCAATTCTCCGGCAGTAGGATTAAATGTCGATAATATTCCGTATCTGGACAAAAGTTCTTTCGACTTCGATTTTATGGATATTGAAAAAATAGAGATTCTGCGCGGTCCTCAAGGTACTCTATACGGACGAAATACTATGGCAGGATTAATCAATATATACACAAAATCTCCTTTTGATTATCAAGGAACGAAGATAAAAGCCGGGTACGGTAACTATAATACATGGAATGCGGCCCTCTCCCATAGTCATAAAATAAATGAATATGTGGCGTTCTCCGTCAGCGGAAAATACCGGAAAAACGATGGATATTTTAAAAATATCGCAACGGGAAAAAATTCGGGATCGACAGAGGTTGCAGGAGGACGAGCTCAAATCTATATAAAAATCAATCCCCGTCTGAAAATAAACCTTACTTCCGATTTTGAATATAACGATCAGGATGGTTATCCCTACCAACTGTTTAACAAAAAAAACGATATTCGATATCCGATCAATTATAACGACCGCTCTTCCTATGACCGGAAATTATCGACCAGCAGCATTTTATTGCAATATGTGCACGATCGGTACATTATGAATTCGATTACCGGATATCAGTTCCTGAAAGACAATATGCACATGGATCAGGATTTCACGCCCTTATCTGTTTTCACCTTACAACAAAAACAAAAACAGGATGCCATTACTCAGGAAATAACTTTTAAATCGACAACCGACAAAAATCTGCAATGGGTTGCCGGAGTTTTCGGATTTTACTCCCACTTACGAACCGACGGACCGGTAAATTTTAAAGAAGACGGATTAAAATACATGATCGAGGATAATGTAAATTCAATATTCGAAAACATCAACGGGCTTCCTGTTCAATTAGGTTTAAAAGTACAAAGTCCCAATTTATATATAAACGGAATATATAAAACTCCGACATTCGGGCTTGCAGTTTTTAAACAGATGACATACAACAACCTGTTTATAAAAAACCTTTCCGGGACAATCGGGTTGAGACTCGACTATGAACACACGAAAATAAACCACCATACATTTATCGATAAACCGTTTATATCAGACTTCAATATTATCCTTCCCCCGTCAATGGGAGGAAGAGCAATTTCGATTCCCGTATCTGTACCTTTATCTGTCGACGGAAAGAACGAAATGAATACATGGGAACTTTTACCGAAATTCGAATTAAAATACAAATTCAATTCCCGATATTTTATATATGCTTCCGTCACTCGAGGATACCGCTCAGGAGGATACAATTTTCAAATGTTCTCTAATATCGTTCAAGAACAACTCCGAAGTAAAATGATTACAGAAATCCTCAATAAAGTCCCACAGAAGTTTAAACCGATGTTACCTGATTTAAGTCATCTGACAAACAATCAGACCGATGTCAATAATTCAATCCGGTATAAACCCGAACACAGCTGGAACTATGAAATCGGAGGCCGTGCCGATTTATGGGACAGAAGATTAGGTATCGATTTTTCTGTGTTTTATATAAACTGTCGGAATCAGCAAATTTCTATCGTAGATGGATTCGGACGTACGACAAAAAACTCCGGACATTCTGCCAGTAAAGGCTCTGAAGTTTCTGTCCGCCTGTCACCTGTAAATAATCTTCAACTTACGGCAGCTTACGGATATACCCATGCCACATTTATTTCAAATGAAGATGGTAACAAGGGAAATTACGTTCCGTTTGCCCCTAAACATACCTTAGCTTTTACGGGAAATTATACTATAGAAATAAAAAAAAGCTGGCTCGACTACATTTTTATCAATGCCGAATACGCAGGACGAGGAAAAACTTTTTGGACAGAATCCAATGATGCAGCACAAAATTTCTACGGATTATTAAACGGAGATTTGACATTCCAAAAAAATAATATCGATCTAAGTATATGGGGAAAAAACCTTTTGAATAAACGCTATCAGGCTTTTTATTTCGAAACGATGAATGCAGAAAACCTGAAAGAGAACAATGGATTTATGCAATTGGGACGTCCGATAACCTTCGGATTCGATGTAACATTACGATTTTAGTTCCTGCCATATATAAACAAAAAAGGAAAAGTTCTGTTCACTTTTCCTTTTTTGTTATCACGTTAAAGAGTTACAGATTATCCATAACAAATATCTCCGTTCTCATTCCTATATTCATCAAAACTTTTATTGTATTGTGTCATCGCACGCAAACTCATTCCCATACTGGAGAATCCCCCGTCATGATACAAATTTTGCATAGTCACCTTACGAGTAAGATCTGAGAACATCACGATACAATAATCAGCACATTCCTCAGCACTTGCATTTCCCAGAGGCGACATACGATTAGCAAAATCCATCAGCGACTCCATTCCTTTCACACCGCTACCGGCAGTAGTCATAGTCGGAGATTGAGAAATAGTATTGATACGTACCCCCTTTTCACGTCCGTAAATATAACCAAAGCTGCGAGCTATAGACTCAAGCAATGCTTTGGCATCGGCCATATCATTGTAACCGAAAAGCGTACGTTGCGCAGCAACATAGCTCAATGCCAATATAGAACCATTCTCTGCAATAGCATCCATCTTTTTAGCCACCTGTATCATTTTATGAAATGAGATAGCCGAAATATCGAGAGTTTTGTTCAGAAGATCATAATCAAGATCATCATAAGGACGTTTTTTCCGAACATTGGGCGACATACCGATCGAATGTAAAACAAAATCGATCTTTCCACCCAAAATTTCCATTGATTTGGCAAATACCATTTCGAGATCTTCAACATTGGTAGCATCTGCCGGAATAATCTCGGCATTAAGTTTCTCTCCTAATTCAGAAACTTGTCCCATACGCACCGCAACCGGAGTATTGGTCAACGTAATAACCGCACCTTCTTCAACAGCCCTCTCGGCAACTTTCCATGCGATAGACATTTCATTCAAAGCACCAAAAATGATACCTCTTTTTCCTTTCAATAAATTATTACTCATAATTTGTTCTCATTAATTGAATTTCGAAAATGCACATTTTACCTGTTTTTGTGCCATTTTCGGGGAGCAAAGATACTATATTTTTTTGATCTGCCAATCATTAATATCAAAATTGCTATCTCCACATAGCAAATTAACCATTTTATAATTATAACCAGATTATCACTTTTTTGAAACATCAATAGAAGATAAAGAAAATTTCACTCTTTTTTGACGCATTTTTATCGGTAAAAAAAGGAAAATAAAAAGTTTCGATTACCTTTGTGAAATAATCATATAACATTTAACACACAATATGACCATGAGTAAACCCTATGTAGTTGGTATTGATATTGGTGGAACCAACACTGTATTCGGCATTGTAGATGCCCGCGGAACCATTATTGCAAGCGGTTCTATTAAAACAAATAAATTTAATGAAGTAGAAGATTATGTCAACGAACTTCATACTGAGCTTTTCCGTTTATTGGAACAAAACAATGCAACGGACAAGATCATGGGAATCGGAGTAGGTGCTCCAAACGGTAACTATTTTAACGGAACAATCGAATTTGCGCCGAATCTACCTTGGAGAGGAGTTATTCCTTTAGCCCAAATGTTGACAGATCGTTTTGGCATCCCTGTCTCTTTGACAAACGACGCCAATGCGGCAGCTATCGGAGAAATGACATACGGAGCAGCCCGTGGTCTGAAAGATTTTATCATGATCACTTTAGGCACAGGAGTAGGTAGCGGTATCGTTGTTAACGGGCAATTAGTATATGGACATGACGGATTTGCCGGAGAATTAGGACATGTAATCGTTCGCCCGAATAACGGAAGACTCTGCGGTTGTGGCCGTACAGGCTGTCTCGAAGCTTACACTTCAGCTACCGGTGTTGCACGCACCGCAAGGGAATTTCTTGAAGTTCGCAACGAACCAAGCAGTCTGCGCCAGATTCCTATCCAGGATATTACTTCTAAAGACGTGTATGACGCTGCTATTACCGGAGACAAACTGGCTTTGGAAATCTTCGATTATACAGGCAAAATATTAGGGGAAGCTTTTGCCAACTTCATTGCATTCTCAAGTCCGAAAGCAATCATATTGTTCGGAGGTTTGGCTAAAGCCGGCGATCTCATTTTGAAACCGATCAAAGAAGCTATGGATCGCAACACACTAAATATTTATAAAGGTAAAGTGAAAATCATGTTCTCCGAATTGAAAGAGAGCGATGCTGCAGTATTAGGTGCCAGCGCATTAGGCTGGGAAGCTAAATGATAATGACATTTCCAAAATAAGAAACAGGGTGTAATGTTACACCCTGTTTCTTATTTTCGCAAAACAAACAAATCCTCTGTTCTATTCAAAGCAGTCGGCATCAGCCAAATATTTCCCGTTCAAATCTTTAGCAGAAAGTAGTAATTTCTCCGCTGCCAACGGCCATTTTATACCGACTGAAGGATCATCATACATTAATGTTGCTTCCTGATCAGGCGCATATACATTATCGACTTTATAGGCAAACGTCGCAGTATCGCTCAATACCAAAAAACCGTGAGCAAATCCACGAGGGATAAACAATTGTTTATTATTTTCCGCTGACAGTTCTACCATTACGTATTTCCCGAAAGTAGGAGAGGATTTTCGCAAATCGACCGCGACATCGAGTACCCGACCATTCAAAACTCTTACTAGTTTTGCTTGCGAATAGTTACCTTTTTGATAGTGTAATCCCCTCAACACTCCATACGTAGAATGAGACTGGTTATCTTGTACGAAATTTATCTCTCCGACATAACGATCAAATATTTCTTTCCGATAAGTTTCCATAAAATAACCCCGAGCATCTCCGAATTTTTGAGGCTCGATCACAAATACTCCCTGTATTTCTTGCTCCGTAAATTTCATAAATCTTCTTCTGTCTTAAAACCTGTCTAAATTTTCCAATAAAGAAATCCTGTCAGGTCATTCTTATGTTAGTTTTTATTTATCTGACTATTATTCTCACAAAAACGCACCCAATATCCTCAAAAGAAATTCCCAAGCCTGATTCATGTAAAACTCAGACCGGTCTTAGTCACAAAGATAGTGATAAAAGCTAAATTATATAAAAAGCCGAAGCGAAAAAGAGAAAATGTTTGTGGGAAAGTATGCAACAATAATCAAAATATCAACTCTTTGTTTTTATAAAGAATTATAATACCTTTGTCAACAACTATTTATGTATCCTCAAAATAAAATAAACAAATCTTTCGAGAACCTTTATTTTATCTGATGTAATATAAACTGTGTATAAAAAAATCTTTATGTATAAAATCATATATACAATTTTATTAATGACGATATGGAGTGCTTGCAACTCTCGTCATTCCGATATCGAAAATGCTTATATTCCCTCTGAACCGGATTATACTGACAACAAAATGTGGTACACAAATCTCAATGATACGGACAGTTGCGGTGCTGATGTATTCTATATAGTTTCAACATGGGAATTCGACTGGTATACCAATGACGGACAAATATGCCACTATGCCGATCCGGTCAATATTAAAGATCACCGAGATGATATGGCTATCGAAATCTCCAAAATAGCCCAATATATGGGACAGAAAAATAACTTTTATGCTCCATATTACCGGCACATTACTCTTAACTCTTGGGCTACATGCAATGAAGACACCATCAATCGGCGCTATCATACGGTTTCATTCAACGATGTCCAAAAAGCATTTCAATATTTCATCAACACAAATAATAATAATCGCCCGTTCATCTTAGCCGGGTTCAGTCAGGGAGGAAAATCGGTTGTCGAACTCATAAAAACGATGCCCGATGATGTCAAGAAACGGATGGTTGCCGCCTATGTTCTCGGCTACAAAGTCACTCCCCAAGACACGGCAGAATGTAAGAACCTCCGAGCTGCAAAAGATTCTCTCGACCTCGGTGTTACAATCTGTTATAACTCAGTTTCTGATATAAAATATATAAAGCCTGTAATAAGTGTTCCGTCCGCTATGTGCATAAATCCGGTCAACTGGAAAACCGATGCTACTCCGGCAATTCTTCATGATACTATTACCGTCACCTTATCTCCAGAACACAATGTTCTTGTCCTATCCGGTTATAGCGGCAGCGAATATACTCCTATTCTCGGGATCATCAACACCGGAGACTTTCATGGCGCAGAACCGTGGCTTTACAGCGAATGCCTTGCTAAAAACATCCAACAACGTATAAAGGCCTATCGAAAACTATATCCATAAACCAAACAGAAAATCTCGGATAACAATCAGACACTAAATGAGAAACTTTGTAAATTAAAAACCTATCTAAATGCACTAAACGACCTTATTCAACATAATATGCAAATTGATCCATTTCCATAAATGTTGAGGGGCTGTTGTTCCTTTTTCCAAAAAACTGTTCCATTGTCGGTTTAGTTGTTCCCCGTCAATCCAGTCAGACGCAACACTTTCTCTCAGACCGTCAATAGATTCTCCTACCCAATTTTGCAGCTCATTCGATAGCCATAATCGAGAAGAACGTCCAGCTTCTCCTTTCGGTGCCAAACGAACATTTTTCGGGAGTAACCGAGAGGCTATCTGGCGAATCATCCACTTATCCTGACAAGAACGTTCTTTCATATAATGCGGTAAAGCAAAAGCATATTCAATCAAACGATGGTCTAAAAACGGTTTCCGGAGTTCGGTAGAATGCATCATACTCACCCGATCATTAAACCGAAGAATATGCGGAATACGTTCATAAAACAAATCTCTATATCTCAGATTATCTTCTTCATCCCGAAAAGGATGCGGATATTCAGGTAAGTGCGCCAATTCTTTAAAATCGGACTTCAAGCAAGAACAAATTGCGGATTGGTCCATATCCCCTTTTCTCGGATAACTTGCCCAAACCTCATCAAGGCCGAGTCCGTCACACAAGACAGTAGTCCCCTGACGATGAGCAGTACTAAATAAACGAGCATAAGCCAATGATGAAAATCCGTCATAAGGTTCATCCTGTACTCGGGCGATTTTTACAGCTTCTTTCACCACTATATCAGGAGTAAGTTGTACCTGTTCCAAATGATATTCTGTATGTGAAAGCATTTCCTCTGTCCATAAAATTTCATCTGAAAATTTATCTCCGCCATAATAAGAATATACTTTAAACGGATCATGAGGAAATAACCGATGTATAAGACCTAACAAAAATGATGAATCGATTCCTCCGGACAGATTGAATCCGACCGGAACAGCCGCATCTAAATTATAGCGGACGCTATCCTCTGCCAATGATAAAAAACGTTCTGCTGCTTCTGTCTCCGATTCAGGAATTTCGACAGACTGTACTGCTTTATCGAATTCATACCATTGTCGTACATCCAAAGATGAAGAATTAAAAAACAAGCAATATCCAGCCGGAAGCTGATACACTTCATCCCAGAATGTTTCATAAGGCATTCCATACGTAGAATAAACCAAATACCCAGCCCAGCGACAGGATGACATTTGTTTGCGAATACCGGCAGCAAATAAGGCTTTTATCTCGGAAGCGAAATATAAATTTCCTTTCTGTAAAGAAAAATAAAGAGGTTTTACTCCAAATCGATCTCGTGCCATAAAAAGAGTTTTTGCCGACCGATCATATATGGCAATAGCAAAAATTCCGTTAAAACGATCGAGACATGATCTCCCCCAACGATGATAAGCCTTCAAGATAACCTCTTCCTCCGTATCGGAATGAAATGTATAATAACGGCTCAATAATTTTCTCAGTTCGACATGATTATATATATTACCATCGCAAACCAGAATAAGTCCGGTATCCTCATCCATATAAGGCTGTTCCGAAACGCCTTTTATCTGTTTTACCGCCAACCGGTTATGAATCATTCCTATTTCAGAATCAACTACCCAAGATATCCATGAACCCATATTATCCGGACCTCGATGAAGCTGCACTTGCGACATCTTTTTTAGTAACGACTTCATATTAGGAACTTCTCCTACTACACCTGCAATTCCGCACATATTATTATTCTATTTTATCGATTCTCGTATCGAACCTCAATCTGACAAAACTCAAGATTGCTTTTACCTAAAATCGGGTATCAGATTTCACCCAATCTCTTCATACAAAACATTCGTCGAAGACGTTCTAAAAAACATTTTTTTTAGAAAATAGTTCAAAGCTCATATCACATCTTACCAGCTAAAATTATTTTTAAGAAAAGGTAAATTCGCTTTCCGACTTGTATTATCTAACATTTCGGAATAAATATTACCGAGACAACGTATTTTCCCCCGAAATGAATATCGGGTAAAAATATCCCCGCCAATTTTCTCATACAATGAAAAATGATGTGCTGAGTGACGTCCTGATAAACGAAACAAAGGCGAATAATACCTGAATAACCTCCCTGAAGTAATTTCCCCGGGAGAATAATCACGGGAACGCATATACTGCATATTACTACCCCGTACATTGTGAAAACACAGATCATACTCTGGATGAGTCATCAAAAAAGTCCCTTGACGCTGCAACTTGAAAATATCACTCCAGAACTCCTCATCCCGGCATATTATACCAAGATCACCTCTCAGCCGTATAATTCGGCTTTTTTCAGGAAAATCTCCCGGAACACGTGTATAAAACTGCACCTTATCAGGATACAGAGCCTTATACTCCTGACAAATATCTCCTGTCCCATCATTCGATCCACGATCCACGATCACGACTTCCGTATCAAAAGTAGTACGCTGATTCAATATGCCATCCAGTCGAAGCCGTAAAGTATCTGCATGTTGCCGGGTAACCAAAACAACCGAAATTAAAGGCGAGTGCAATGTCACCCCCCGAAATACTAAACTTACTTCTTTTTTCATTATTCAGAGCATATTTAATTTTTTATGAAAATAATCTTGATTGTTCTGTCCAATACAAATGGCCTTCGAATTTTTCACATTTTTTAATCTGAAATAATCGACCATTCTTTCTTTTCAAACGGTTCAAAATCTGAAGAATATCATTTTATTTCGAATAAAACTCTCAGCAACTTTTTATTGCCTGTTGCATACACAGCGATACAAATCTTCTATCGTATCATTATATAAAAAGTCCTTTTTATTCAATTCTACCTGATATTCTTCTTTTACCATTTCTACAAAAGATACTGCCAACAAAATATTCCATTCCCGTAATTGTTTAAATCGAGTCCCCGGTTTTATTTCCTTCGATGAAGTACGAAAGAATAAAGTAGAAACATGATTCATAAAAAGTTTCTTATCCATAAAAACAACCTCCTATATATTCTTAACAAACGGGTTGGCAAGCTTTTTTGTTCAAGTAAAAAAGATTAATTCAAGAAAAAGCATTAATCCAATAAAATAAAAAAATCCCGCTTTACTCAATTGTTATCATAAAAAATACACCCCAAAAGTTTTTTATCTAACTTTTGGGGTGCAGATCATTAACATTAAATCAATCCTATCGACAGAAAAACTTTATATGCTATGATGACGGACAAACAGAGACAAACGTTCGTTCAACAAATCATACTGATTATCTTTGATAAAAGAAGTACAAGCCCGAATCCCTTCCTGACGACTTCCCGTTGTAATAAGAGAAATAGAACTTACACCATAATAAATTAATTCTTTCATCAATTCTCCACCTGTCATTCCGGAATAACCGATCGTAAAATAAAAACCATCAGCCAAAGGTTCTCCTAAATCAGTATCATATACCAGATGAAAACCGTGCCGAAGAAAAATATCCTTTAACCGCTTTGCTCTATGTCCATATTCCTTTACTTCTTCCAAAAATGCGAAATCCCGATCAGAAGCGGCCTTCATCATTGCGGCCATGGCATATTGCGCCGAATGGCTTACCCCAGAAGATATTGCATACAAAGCCCTATGAATAAAAACCGATCCGAATGTTCCTCCGCCATAACGATCGGTCAACCCGGGATACACACGATGATACAACTTATCGGAAATCACGACCACACCTATCCGCTGTCCGGCATAACTAAACGCTTTAGAACCCGATATCAACAATAAATAATTATCGGTATAACGAGCAACAGTAGGTTGGTAAGGCGGCTGAAAAGGAGTTCCCAATTCTTTTCGGAAATCCATTGCAAAATAAGCAAGGTCTTCTAAAACTATTACGTCATATTTATTTGCCAAATCTCCTATTGTCCTCAACTCTTCATCTTTGAGACATATCCATGAAGGGTTATTTGGATTGGAATAAATAACAGCAGCGATATTTCCTTTTTCCAAATAACTTTCCAATTTTTCCCGAAGCTTATCTCCTCGAAAATCATACACATCAAAAGCTTCATACTTATACCCAAGTACCACTATTTGTTGTTTTTGTACAGGGAAACCGGGATCGATAAAAAGAATCGTGTCTTTTTCCGGATTGCATTGACCTGCCACTAAAAACGATGTAAATGTACCCTGCATAGAACCGACTACCGGGACACAACCTTGCGGATCGACATCAACATCGATAAATGCTTTTACAAAACGTGCAGCTTCTTTCTTCAGACGAGGCAATCCGTCTATAACCGGATAAATCGAAGCAACTCCGTTACGTAACGCTTCAATCTCAGCTTCTACTCCGACAGCGGCAGGAGGCAATCCCGGAACTCCCATCTCCATATGAATAAATTCCTGTCCTGTTTTTTCTTCAAGACGTGATGCGATTGCGACTACCTCCCGAATAGTTGCCTTTCCGAAATCTGGAATACTCATCTCATCGATAGTCTCATTTACAATATCATAGTCAATTGGTGTATTTTTCATATTTATATATTTTTCGATATTCTCACAGATCAAACACTTTTATTTCATATCGGATAAAATTTAAAGTGCAGGAACAAATATATAAATTATTTAATAATAGACTTTCTTTTTTCCTATTTTAATAAAAAATCTACTGCTTTTTGAAATGAATTATACCGATTCAGAAGCACAATTATATTTATAGGAGCAGCCGGTAAACACAAATTTGATTATATATGTTTACCGGCTGCTCCTATGACAAGACCTTCGATCCCGTTTAAATTTTCCAATAAAAAATATCCGAAAAAGTTTAGACTGTCTCTTAATCTAATGGCAAAATCCCCTCCTCACATTGGGTCAGTTTTTCTATTCCTGAAGCTGAAACAACAAAGGTATTCTCTATTCCAACAGCTCCGACTTGAGGTATGACAAACTTAGGTTCCAATGCAAAAACCATTCCCTCCGCTAAAATGTCTTTTGAACGCGGAGCGAATACAGGAGCTTCATTTAATTCTATACCGACCCCGTGACCTATGAAACCGGCCTTTTGGCGATGACCCATAAAATTAGCTTCAAATCCCGCTTTTTTTGCAATATCAAAAGCCAGATCATATATCTCTGATGCCGCAACACCCGGTTTTGCCATCTTCTCGATTTCCGACTGTATTTCTAACGACACATTGTGCGCTTCTCTGGCTTTCTCCGGAATTTCTCCCAAAGAAAATACCCGGGACATATCACTCATATATCCGGTGAAATTACCCCCGATATCGACCATAATGGTATTCCCCGGTTTCATGATAGAACCATTACTGCTAATAGGAAGCGAAAGGTCGAGCCCTGCTCCGCCAAGAGCAAAATCATAAGGCGAAGGTTCATCTGCATTTTCTCCAGCAAGAACGCTTCCCATATATATTTCCATACTTTTTCCGAAAATACGCACCAGACCTAAAGACCCATGTAATCGAGCTAATCTTTCGAGTTCTATCGAATACTCCACATCCGACATTCCTTGCGTATAAACAGAAGGAGCTTTACGGTACATAGATGAATGATGCGCTGCAGATTCCCGAATCAATCCTATTTCATAAGGAGTTTTTATCGTCCGCACCCCTCGTATCAAAGGAGTCCCGTTTTCGATTTTCGCCTCAGAAAAAATATTCCTCAGCCGCATCGACTCATTATAAGTCAACGAGTCATTTTCAAGTAACAAAACTCGCGGCAGAGCAATGCCCAAACGACTCAATTCATCCGGAATTTGTTCAGGCTTGCGAATATAAACGACATTTTCTCTCGACAATCCCACCGGACGACGAACAAAATAAATCATCTCACCTTCCGCAGGAATGTATGTATATCCCGAAAATACTCTTCCCGATGTATAAAATAAATTTGCATTATCACTCACAAGAAAAGCATCCGCCCCACTCCTGCATATTACGGATTGTATCTTGCTCTTCCGTAATTCAATCTCGGTTGTAAAATTTTTTGCGTACATATATTCTTTACGATAAATTCATAAAATAATCGGTCAATTCAGAAAATGAATCAAATGCCAGATCAAAACGATCGGTCGATCCGAAGCCATACCGGACAAAAACAAAAGGCCAACCGGCCAAACGTGCCTGCACACCGTCACCATCAGTATCGCCTATATATACAGGGCTCTTCAATTGAAATCGCTGCTGAAGCAACCGCATATTCTCTCCTTTTTGCAGATAGGTATCTCCAAATGAAATAGAACCGGATATCCACTCTTCTATTTCTGCAAATTTAGCAAAAATCTGCAATTCTCCTTTCTCGCAATTACTCAATAAAAAAAGCCGGTATATCGTTGATAACCTTTCAATTCCGACCTTTACCCCATCAAATAATCTCCCGCCTCGTACTGGCAGTTCCCGAGCCTCTATTTCATGAACCCGGGCTACAAACTTTTCTCGATCTTCAGAAGTCATTCCGGGAGTAATTACTCGCATAATTTCATCGATAGGCGTTCCCATCAGTTTCAACAACTCTTCTCTCCTCAATACGGTAGAAACACCTACTTCTTCAAAAGCCTTATTCCAACACAAAGTATAAGTATCTACGGCATCCCAAAGAGTCCCGTCCATATCCAATACAAGGGCATCCGGTTTTGTTACTATCATAACAGATCAATACATTTTTCAAGTTGCATAAATCGAGAACCTTTTACCAAGATAGCAAACCCTTTTAGCGTATCCGACTTCAGGGAATCCGCTAAGGTTTCTGTCGTAGGATAACACTCCAATCCACCCGCTACTTTAACAAATTCCGTGCCGCAAAGAATAACCTTGTCAAATCCGGCATTTCTCAATTTGTCAACAATTTTCCGATGTTCGGCTTCGCTGTCGGCTCCGAGTTCACCCATATCCCCGAGGATAACGGCCTTATGGGAAGCATCCATTGCGATAAAATTATCCAACGCAGCGTTCATACTGGTAGGATTAGCATTATAAGCATCTAAAATCAGCGTATTGTTCCCCGTTTTCAGCAGTTGCGAACGCCTGTTCTGAGGCTCATACTCTTCCAAAGCTTTTTTAATAGCCATATCAGGGACTTTAAAATACGCTGCAATAGCAGAGGCAGCCAGCGTATTCGACAAATTATAATTTCCTATAAGACGCGTATTAACAGTAACCGGACTTCCCCCCTGCCTCATAAGGTCAAATGATAAATACGGAGAACAGCTCGTCAATTTCCCGGAAACAAATAATCCCGGAGTCTCCCCATACTCGCTTTTCTCGATACCTTCGCTTTTCGGTTGCAGAAAAATATTCTCATGGTGCAGGAATATGTGCCCGCCTCGTTGGCGAATATAGTCATATAACTCACATTTGGTTTTTATCACCCCTTCGAATGAACCGAAACCTTGCAAATGCGCTTTCCCGACATTTGTAATAATTCCGAAATTCGGTTCGGCTATGTTCGCTAATGCTTTAATTTCTCCGGGGTGGCTTGCCCCCATTTCGATAACCGCTATTTCATGAGCTTTTGTCAGCTTCAATAAAGTAAGAGGCACTCCGATATGGTTATTCAAATTTCCTTCCGTTGCCAGAACATTATATTTCTGAGATAAGCAAGCTGCGGTCAACTCCTTGGTCGTCGTCTTACCGTTAGTTCCGGTAATAGCAATTACCGGAATATTCAACACCCTACGATGAAGCTTTGCCAGAGCTTGCAATGTCTGCAAAACGTCATTTACCAAAATAATACGCTCATCCGTTGCCAATTCAGGGTCATCTACAACAGCATAAGCACACCCTTCGGACAAAGCTCGCAAAGCAAAGTCATTTCCATTAAAATTCTCACCTTTTAATGCAAAAAAAATAGAATCACAAACGCATCTACGGCTATCCGTCGTAATAGTACGATGCTCTTTAAATATCGAATATAATTCTTCTATTGTCACTTTTATACCAATTTTTTATATCGGCGAAATTACACTATTTTTTCAAAATAAGATTCTTATCCGCCAAGCTTTATACTCTCTGTCTCAACTTTTTTCATCGGTATCTTCATTGATCCCGAATGTCCGGTCTATCTTCAAAAAAGGCAACACGGCAAATCCCGGTAATGTACAAATCATCACCCATATAAAGAAATGGTTATACCCTATAAGCTCTTCGATCCACCCGGCTGCCATTCCGGGAATCATCATCCCGAGAGCCATAAATGCCGTACAAATTGCATAATGAGCGGTCTTGTGTTCTCCTTCCGAAATATAGATCATGTACAACATATAAGCCGTGAAACCAAATCCATAACCGAACTGTTCAACCGCAACCGCAATATTTATCCACAACAGGCTCTCCGGTTGCATATAAGACAAATAAACATAAACCAAATTAGGTAAAGATATAGCCAAAGCCATCGGCCACAACCAAAAATGCAATCCCTTTCGGGATGCAGCTATTCCGCCCAATATTCCACCGATAGTCAAAGCAATGACTCCCACAGTTCCGTAAACCATCCCGACTTCTCCGGTCGTTAATCCCAATCCTCCGGCATCCCGGTCATCGAGCATAAAAGGAGAAGCAAGTTTCAACAATTGCGATTCTGCCAATCGATAAGTCAACATAAAAAGAATGCCGATTCCGATTTCTTTTTTTCGAAAAAAAGAGACAAAAGTCTTCCAAAATTCACGGAATACTTCCTGTACCGTACGAAAATTTCCTTGTCTGTCTCCGGAGGGACGAGGAAGTACCCATCTATGATATCCGGATAAAAACAAAAACATTCCGGCCAATACAAAAAAAGTAATCGACCATGCAAACGGAATATTACCCGATAATCCCCTGAACAAAGCTTCACTTTTTCCGGTAAGCATCGCATCTGCCCGAATAACCATATAAGCAGGCTTATCTCCATTTAAATGGGTAAAAACCAGCCTTTCTCCTGCAATTAATTGAAAACTGTTATCTCCCCGCCGTAAATGAGTGTTCAACACGATTTCTCTATCCGGTTCAGGTATTTTTACCGGTTTAACAGAAATAATTCCGACATTTCCCGACACGACGGAATTTTCCGTTTTCGCATTCTCTTCGTCACCAAAATGTTTCCGTATAAAATTTCCTAAAGGACGTGAAACATAATTCTCCCACCAAGATTCTGTCACAAGTCTTTTAGCTTTATTTGGCGACATCGTAACCTCCTCTGCAGGAACAAAACCTTGCTGCCTGTTATAATTATTTACTCTCGATACCACATTCTGTACACTGTCTGCCGAAATTGTACCGGGAGCTATATAAAGAGTCGAAGATGAAAGGATAAAATCTTTCTGACTCGTAATGAATCGTTCATTTTCCTGAACAGGTGAATTCATCACTTTAAATTCCACAGGAGAATATCCCGAAACGATTTCAAGCCACCCGGCAAGAATAATCAACAGACCTTGCCCCGTAATCATGGCAATGCGGTAAAAAGTGCTGCGAATGCCGACATAAAGAGATTGCTCATGAGGTGTAAGAGCAATCATATAAAATCCATCGGCAGCAATATCATGAGTGGCCGAACTGAATGCCAACAACCAGAAAAACGCAAGCGTAACTTGCAAAAAGAACGAAGCGGGAATCGTAAATGCAATCCCAGCAAGTCCGGCACCGACCAATAACTGCATCATTATTATCCACCAGCGCCGGGTTTTTAAAATATCGACAAAAGGACTCCACAAAGGTTTCAACACCCACGGCAGATACAACCAACTGGTGTATAAGGCAATCTCTGTATTGGATACTCCCATGCGCTTATAAAGAATCACGGCAATAGTCATTACTGCGACATAAGGTATTCCTTCTGCAAAATAAAGCGTCGGAATCCAGCACCACGGTGACCGTCTGTTTATTTTTCTCAGTGACATATCGGCTCTTATATTTTACGCCATTCCTTGCATATTCGGTTTGTTTCTTCTGAAGTTAAAGACACTTGCATAAATATATCTACAATCTCTTCTTTTGTAAATCGTTCGAAATCGGATTTACGAGGTAACGGAACGACTCCGCTCAAATCAATAGCCCCCGGACTGATCAACCGCTGTTTATCCCCTTCTTCATAATATTGAGTCGGACGATGTGTACGGCGGGGTAATATCCATAGCCTCCACACCGGAGCTTCATAAGTACACAATATATTCATCATCGGTTCTGTATCTCCATTGAGAACAGGCAATAATCGCAAGAGCAAGTCAAAGGCTTCGGCAATTCTATCCATTTGTCCCGATTCTACAAAAAACACGCTTTGAGGCCATCGTTCGAGCCTGCCTAACAAAATATTTCCGCCTCGATATACCGCCTCTCCTTGTTCACGATAAATATCGCTCCAAAGATACTCCAACGGGACAAATCCTTTGTTACCTGCCTGAAAATGCATGTGATCGGGAGCAGAAGCCCCGCAACGAGGACCGTTGTAAAAGACGATATAACGGTCGATAGCCCTGGCTAAATCCAGCATATCGTTCAAGCGGCCACAAATAGTCTGCGGTGTATGTATGACAGACGGTATAGTCAGATGTTTAGGGAAAATAGGATACGGATTGGCAAGCATGACATACTTCCCGGCAACAGTAATCCCGACTTGCTCCGCCGGTCTGTTTTCTTCACAAAGAAAACATTTCCGGTTTTGAATAGATTGCCGGTCAACAACTGCCGCTGCCGAACGTATTCGTTCCGGATTAAACTGTAATGTAACAGGAACTCCTTCCACAAAGACAATCCGAGTTTCCACCCGTTCCAGTGCCTGACAGTTTTTATCGAGTAATGCCCACACGGAGCGTTGCTCTCGGATGAGGCGATCTGCACAGTCCGAATCGATCTCAAATTTATTCATCTTTCATTCATTTTTTTCCGCACTTCTATTTCGAAACTACGCAATTTGTCTTTATACGAATTATTTGCATTTATTTTTTCTACGACAAGTGCGGCATCCGAATTACCCTCCCAACGACGACAAAGATATATCGGCTCATAGATGCGTCCTATTTTATAACTTCGCGAGAACATCAGTCCGAGAGCATAATCCTCGCCATAACTGGTATTCGGTACGGTAAACTTTCGCAGCAATTCGGTACAAAAAGCACGTGGCGCACCCAACCCGTTAATGCGTAAAGCGTTATTATGCCCATTTTCGTCTGTCCATTCCCGATGATCAATAATACCCGGCGGAATGACCTGCATATCGAAATCGGTCATAATGTAGCTGCCTACCACCATGGCGCATTGCTCACGATGAAACATGTCTATAATTCTTTGCAGCGTATGCTTGTCTTTATAAACATCGTCACTATCGAGCTGTACAGCATATTTTCCACATTGAGATGCAAATATCCCGACATTCCAACACCCGCCTATTCCGAGTGTGTCTTCTTCAGGGATAAGATGAATCAGTTTTCCATCCGAACTCAGATCTTTCAAAATGTCCGTTGTTCCGTCCGTCGAATGATTATCTACGACAATTACATTGAAAGGGAAATCGGTCTCCTGTCCCAATGCCGAACGTACAGCATCCCCAATTGTTCTCGCCCGGTTATATACCGGAATAACGACCGAAGCCTCCACATCAAACTTCATTGCAGATGCATCGAACGTTCGTGTTCGTGCAGGAAGCCACGCACCGATCGTTTTCAAATAATCGGTACAAGCTCGTTCCATCTCTATCTGTACGGCACGGTTGCGCGGATCGACATAGTCAAACTGCTTTTCTCCGGATTTACGGAAATCATATTCGTCTTGAGAATATAAAAATTCAGGAATATGTACAGGCAAACTTTTTCGGGAAACTCGTAAACGCAAATCATACCATCCCGCATAACGGTATATCTCTTTCATCTGTCCGGCAGCCTCCCGAATAGAGCGATTCCGATAAAACAGAATAGTCCCGAAATCGAAATCATCTCTTATACTACCGGATAGATAATCTATTACCGGATGTTTTTCTTCCTTTCCGGCAATGTTTTTATAGTAATCGGCATAACAAAGTCCCGAACCCGTATCTTCCGCAATACGGATAAAACGGTCTATTGCACAACTCCCGAAACATACGGGACTATATCCCGAACAAAGTATCGTATAACCGTCTTCAGGAATATTTTCGGCAATTTGTCGTATGGTTTCCGTAGAGTACAGATCATCGACAAACAAAGACCTGCACCCTTCGATACCCGGATCATTCCGGTCTTTTGATAACAAAAGCATTATCGATAACGAATAACGGCTCTTTTTGAGAGAAGCGACAGTCGAAGATACTTGCTCGACAGAATCAAAAGGGAGAAAACAAGATATTACAGGAGATTCCATAATTATGATTATTGGTGTTTCATATATTCATCGACAGCTTTCTTTACCGATCTGTGCAGTAGCAGTAGCTCCTTTGCCGTATCATAATCCAAGCCCGTTTCTTCCACAATCATGCGAGCCCCCCGATCTATCAGTTTCTGGTTGGTCAATTGCATATTCACCATTCGGTTGCCTTTCACCCGACCCATTTTTATCATTGTGGCGGTAGAAATCATATTTAAAACCAGCTTTTGCGCCGTACCCGATTTCATACGTGTACTTCCGGTCACAAACTCTGGTCCTACGATGATCTCGATAGGAATATCAGCTTCCCGAGAGACCGGAGAACCCGGATTACAAGAAATGGAAGCCGTAAGAATTCCGGCTTTCCGACAGTGATGCAACGCTCCGATCACATAAGGCGTCGTACCGGATGCTGCAATTCCGATTACCGTATCGAGGGGACCGACATTGCGGTCGCAAAGCTCTTTCCAACCCTTCTCAGCACTATCTTCTGCAGCTTCTACCGGATTGCGCAATGCAGTATCGCCTCCGGCTATGAGTCCGATCACATAAGTATTCGGCATGCCGTAAGTGGGAGGAATCTCCGAAGCATCCAATACGCCGAGCCGTCCGCTCGTACCTGCCCCTAAATAAAAAATACGACCGCCCCGTTTCATCTTCGGGACAATCGCTTCTACCAGTTTTTCGATCTGAGGTATTGCCTTTTCTACCGCAACGGCAACTTTTTTATCCTCTTCGTTGATTCCTACAAGTAATTCATGTACCGATTTCTCTTCCAAATGATCATGTAAAGAGGGCATTTCGGTTATTTTTTCAAATTTCATCTTAATTCAGTTTGCTGCATTTAAATGATATTTTACAAGTTCCGTAACAGGAGCGGATAGAATTTTACCGACCGTCAAAGAAAGAGATCGCGCCACCTCTAACAATACCGGACGGTAATAATATGCCACAGAACCTACCATGTGCACCGTTTCTCCCTGAGGATAATGCAGAACGTTTCTACGAAAAAAAGATGTGAATGCATTGACCGCCAATAGCCGTATTTCAGGTTCGTCAAGATTTTCCGCAACAAACGGAGAAAGCGAAGCGAGAAACCGGTTCGGAAACGGCTCTTTATAAACAGCTTGTAAAATCTGTTCCCGAGAAAGTTGAAAACGGGCAAAAAAACGATCTCTTAACGGTTGGGAAAGTTCCTCTTTCAGGCAATCCGCCACCAAACGTCGTCCTAAATCCGCACCGCTACCTTCATCTCCCAAGATAAAGCCGAGAGGCGAAACATGCTGCTCTATATTTTTCCCATTATAATAACAAGAGTTCGACCCTGTCCCCAATATACAGGCAATACCCGATTCATGCCCGCATAACGCTCGTGCAGCACCTAACAAATCGCTGTTTACTTCGACTTGGTCACAACCGATCACATATCGTAATAATCCCGAAATCATCTGGCATTGAATCGGAGTAGCACACCCGGCTCCATAAAAAAAGACTTCGGTTATATCGGTAACAGGAAGTCGTTCGAGTACCTCTCTCGACAATATTTTCCTGATCTCGTCATCTGTTTGGAAAAAAGGATTTATTCCCGCTGTCTTAAATGCGATCGTTTGAGTCTCGTCTGCCAAACACCAATCGGTTTTGGTAGAACCGCTATCTGCTATCAGTATCATTTTTTCAATTTTCTGGAAATTGTTGCAATGTATCAAATTTTTCGGGAATCGGATGAAAGTCGTCTCTAAAAAATTATTGAAATATTCGGTGTCAATATATTCTTTCAATCGCACTGTTACGATAATAATGCGACAATATTTCCCGATAAGAGTACCCCTTCGCACCCATCACCGCCGCACCGATCTGACAAAGACCGACTCCATGCCCCCAACCTGCCCCTTTCAAGGTATATGACTGCGGAATACCATCCTTCACATTTTCCGGATGTACCGTAAATGCAGAACTGTATAAATGCGAAGCGGACAAAATACGCCGAATAAACAACTCTTTACCCACAACACGTGAAACTTTAGTCCCTACAATACGCAACCGGACAATTCGCCCGGAAGCCCCTCTTGCCAAAGGAACAAGCGAAACAATTTCACCGAAATCTATACCCGACCGTTTCCGGATAAGGTTCGCCAGTTCCGACTGGGTGTAAGATACCGACCAACGGTAAAAGTCGGTAGTCTCCTGATCATACCCGTTCAGCACTTGTTCCAAAATCTTCGGGTCTCGTGTATTGCAAAATGCTTCGGGCGAAGATTCTATAAATTCCGAAGCATTCTTCTCATCGGCCAAGTCGGGGATTTTTTCATCCGAAAACTTATCATACACAGGGATAAGGTAGGGATGATGCTTCTCTTCCCAACAATTTTCAAACAGTTCGCTTACTCCGCCGCAACATTTTGAGAATCGTGCATCGCAAATCCGGCTTTCACTTGTCAGGACTTCGCCACGGGTAGATCGTACAGCTTCTGCCACCTGAGGGGTAGCGATACGGGTTATCCCCTGATAACGTTGACAATGATCGTCAGCACAAACATCGAATAAAAAATGATCTTCCCTATCATACCAACAGACGATTTCATCAGGGGTTTCCCTCTTGTTACTTGCCCTTTTATTTCCCGGTTTCCCATTAAAACGGGGAAGTTGGGCCAATAACCAGCTTCGGGAAATTACAGCATGGGCCTTAAGCAATTCAAGCGAAGCCGAAGCACTCATCTCCGATGATATGACACTCGTCAAATATTTTTCCAAAGCAATACGGTTTATCGCTACAATCTCCGTGTCATCGGCAATCAGTTTCAATATTCCGGAGAATCGTTGTGTTTCTTCCCGCTCCCAATGAAAATCCACACCGATAGTCACACTGTTCAAATCGAACGAACAGTGCTCATTCTCCGGAATGAACATCAAGGAATCGTATTCCTTACCATTCCATAAAATTCGATTGCCGGACAAGCATATAACCTTATGCTCCCCCTCAGTTATTATATCGGAAGGAGATACCGAAAACTTTCCGTTCAATCTGAAAACAATCTCTTTACGGTGTAAAATACCGACTTCGATCCGGGGTTCTGTCATAGGTCTTTAAATATGAAAACAGATACAAAGTAAATGATTTTATTCCGGGATCTGCCGCTTTCCGACAAATGAAAAACAGGTCTTGCAATCATAATCACTTCAAATAAATACCTTTTTCTTTCAAAGATTCATTTTCCGTTCATATTCTTCTATAATCTTCCGGATTTCTGCCGTATTACTTTTCGGATATTCTCTTTTCATCACAATACTATCTTCGAGGTAATAACCTTCATGATCCTGACGGGTCAAAAAGAATGTGGTGTCGGTCAGCATCGTCGCATTAAATTTCGCACTCCACGATCTAAGATCATTATATTCTACCAACAATACCGCATTTCGACCCTCTTGTGACAATAATTTCACCTTCCCTTGTTCTATCCGATTTCCGAAATAATAGGTATAGACATAATCCCCTATACTGTCCTTATCTGTCAGTATCTTCATCGAAACTATAGTATGACTATCAACCCAGCACCAACGCCAATTTCCTTCAAAGTCGAAATCCGTCAGGCTCGAATCGCTTAATAACTCAACCGGAGATTCCGGCTCTTTTACCTCCCGAGAACGGGGACTCCCTATACACGAAACCCAGAAGATCAGGTGCAATAAAACAACACAATAAAACAGACTTCTCATAATCGTGCGAATTTAATATTTTCATAAAACAAGATCAATCTCGATGCGTTCGCTTGTAGTCTTCAATTACCCAACGCCCTTCTTCAAGCTCTCCTTCGGAATAGTATTTTGTCATAATAATACTATCTTCGAGGTAATAATCCTCAGGTTTCTGCCGGGTCAGAAAGAATGAGGTATCGGTCAACATCGTCGCATTAAACTTTGCACTCCACGGTATGGTAGCTTTGTCATCCCCTACCAAAAGTACTGCATTACGACCATCCTGTGACAATAATTTTACATAACCTACTCTTATGCGGTTTCCGAAATAATAGATATATAAGTAATACCCCACACTGTCTTTATGTGACAATATCTTCATTGAAACCGAAGCTTCGTCGTCACTTGCAAACCAATGCCAACTTCCTTCAAAGTCGAAATCCGTCAGGCTCGAATCGCTTAATAACTCAGCCGAAGATTCCGCCTCTTTTACCTCCCGAGAACGGGAACTCCCCGTACACGAAACCCAGAAGATCAGGTGCAATAAAATAATACCATAAAACAGATTTTTCATAATTATTTCAAATAAATACCTTTCTTTTTTAACGCTTCATATCTGATTCTTTCTTTTTGATTATATTCTTCTATTATCTTCCGGACTTCTGCACGTTCTTTTTCAGGATAATATTTTGTCATCACAATACTATCTTCGAGGTAATAATCCTCTGGCTTCTGTCGGGTCAGAAAGAACGAGGTGTCGGTCAGCATCGTCGCATTAAACTTTGCACTCCACGATCTATGATCATTATATTCTACCAATAATACCGCATTTCGACCCTCTTGTGACAATAATTTCACCTTCCCTTGTTCTATCCGATTTCCGAAATAATAGGTATAGACATAATCCCCTATACTGTCCTTATCTGTCAGTATCTTCATCGAAACTATAGTATGACTATCAACCCAGCACCAACGCCAATTTCCTTCAAAGTCGAAATCCGTCAGGCTCGAATCGCTTAATAACTCAACCGGAGATTCCGGCTCTTTTACCTCCCGAGAACGGGGACTCCCTATACACGAAACCCAGAAGATCAGGTGCAATAAAACAACACAATAAAACAGACTTCTCATAATCGTGCGAATTTAATATTTTCATAAAACAAGATCAATCTCGATGCGTTCGCTTGTAGTCTTCAATTACCCAACGCCCTTCTTCAAGCTCTCCTTCGGAATAGTATTTTGTCATAATAATACTATCTTCGAGGTAATAATCCTCAGGTTTCTGCCGGGTCAGAAAGAATGAGGTATCGGTCAACATCGTCGCATTAAACTTTGCACTCCACGGTATGGTAGCTTTGTCATCCCCTACCAAAAGTACTGCATTACGACCATCCTGTGACAATAATTTTACATAACCTACTCTTATGCGGTTTCCGAAATAATAGGTATATAAGTAATATCCAACACTATCCTTATGTGAAAATATTGTCATTGAAATTGCTGCTTTACCAGAATTATTCCATCCCCAATGTCCATAATAGTCAGGAGCTTTTATACTATCTATATCTTTGTAGATCTCAGTTGCAGCACTATTCCCCGCTTGGGAATCAGCCTTCCCCGAACAAGAAATAAAAAATATCAGGTGCAGTACCAATACACCATAAAACAGATTTTTCATATCAGTATTGTTTTAACATTTCATCATACGACTTGAATTTATCCATCCGATTAATCCAGCCATCTAAGAACTTTCTTTGAGACTCATCGTCATCTACAATTTTATGATAATTGGCAATCCTATTTTTCCGGTATTGTTCATAAATCTCTCCGGGATTCGGATGCCGATTCAACACCTCGATCGTTTCCGGGCCGATAAAACCATCTACATCTACCTGACCACCCAGTTGATTGATTGCCCGTTGCAGATTTCTTACAGCCGCATCTCGACCGGAATTTATATAAAAATCGAAATAGAGCTGCCTGATCACCGGATCATCGATCTCTCCCGCCCGCGAAGGCTTCCAAAACTCCTCTCTGTAAATCTTCTTTGCCCCCTCAGGTGTAAGCTTCTTCAGATTTTCCACTGTCGGTTCCACACCGATATGTTTTTTTGCAAATGCGTTCCACGTGCTCGACGATATACCGTGGTTGGTCGCTCCGCCTCTGTCATAACGGCTGTTGACATATCCCCTTTCGCTTTCCAGAACTTTGGCTACCTGATCCTCAAAACCGCCCGGTTCCTTGTCTGCCCGCCTACGTTCCAACTCCTCCTGACCGAGGGGACCTTCTCCCGCACTATATTCAAGTCCGGAACGGGGACGGGGCGGATCGGGTACAACAAATGTACTTAATAAAGGCGATTTTGTCAATACATCCCAACCATAATATTTCTCGCTTTTTTTATTGTCCTGCGAAAGCGGAACTTGTGCGGCTTCCCGGGCAGAACTTTGACCGGCATTGCCGGTATCCGGACGATCTTTTGTCCGGTCGCCTTCCGATAACATACTCAAACTGAAATTTCCCCGAGAGTCTCTGTAATCTTGTCTTTCGGATCGATCTCCCGGTGTCGAATTGCCGGAGATACTTTTCATCGCCTCCTGATAGGTACGGTCACGCCCCGGTCGATATTGATACTTGGAATTATCCGCATCCCAAACCGAGATTCGGGCTGGTATCCATTTCCCCGGAAACAGAGATCGCTTCATAAAACTGTTGGTTTCGGGATTCCATAATATTTCTTCGGGTATCCCATCTTCATAGTTCAAGTTTTGCTTTGACATAATTATGATTTTTATAGATTAACAATTACGCCGATAAAAATAAGCCCGAAAAAAGTGCTCTTTATGCGATAATTATAAAATCGTATAGGCAATATTTATATACTTCTTGCATATACCTTTTCAGGGGAGTGTACAGATAGTTCATCTCTTGTAAGATAACCGCTTAAAATAAGCTGACCCGATCGTATTTTTTTATTGGAAAATTTAGACAGACTTTAAAACTATCCGTAATTTTGTACCGTATTTAAACATTGAATACTTTATATGAAATATATGGATACTCGCAAACGGGTTTCCTGCGGATTATCAGTTTTCCGCAAGATCAAAGGTCTGTTCGTTACAGGGTGGAAACGTTACAAATCATTATACCGGAAGTCTCCGTGGTATAAAAAAATCGTACAAATAATACTGACCTTTATCTTATTATTCATTTTCTACCTGTTTTTGGTAGATATTAATTTTCTTTGGCTGTTCGGAAAGTCTCCCGGACTGGCAAGCATCAACCATCCTCAGCAAAACATTGCATCCGAGATTTACAGCGCAGACAGCAAACTGATCGGAAAATATTTCAGAGAAAACCGTACACCCGTCAAATATGAAGAGATCTCTCCGATAATCATCAATACTCTTATCTCGACCGAAGACGAACGTTTCTATAAGCATTTCGGAGTCGATATACAAGGAGTTTTCGCTGCCGTGAAAGACATGACACATGGCAAGGCACGAGGTGCCAGCACCATCACTCAACAACTGGTAAAAAACATGTTTAAAGTCCGTTCGCAATATTCTACCGGACTTTTAGGATATATTCCGGGAGTAAAACTCTTGATCATGAAATCGAAAGAATGGATCACCGCAATCAAAATAGAGATGTTCTATACCAAGCAGGAGATACTGACCATGTATTTCAATACCGTCGATTTCGGCAGCAATGCCTACGGTATAAAAACAGCATGCAAAACCTACTTCAATACGACTCCTAAAGATATTACTTATGAACAGGCCGCTACACTTATCGGACTGTTAAAAGCGACCACAACCTACAATCCCCGCGTGAATCCTAAAAACAGCCTAAAACGCAGAAATGTAGTACTTGACAATTTACAGGCTCATAAGATAATAACAAAATCGCAATGCGACTCTCTAAAACAACTTCCCATACGGCTTCATTACAACCTGGAGTCGAATTATAACGGATCTGCTCTTTACTTCAGAGAAGCTGTCGCAGAATCTCTGAAAGAATGGTGCAAAGACAATGACATCGACCTCTATTCAGACGGGTTAAAGATATATACGACTATCGATACCCGCATGCAGGCGTATGCCGAAGAGGCCGTAAACAAACAGATGCGTATCGTTCAGAGAAATTTTGATAATCACTGGGGAAAAATAAATCCTTGGCAAGATAGGAATCATAGAGAAATCCCCGATTTCATAGAAAATCTGGCCCGAAAAACCTCAACTTACAAAATTTTGGAAGAGAAGTTCCCGAACGATCCGGATTCAGTCGCTTTCTATTTGAATAAACCTCATAAGTTGAAAGTTTTCGATTATCGACTCGGACGTAAAGATACGACATTCAGCACAATGGATTCGATCCGTTATATGGAACGCTTTATGCATTGCGGATTTGTTGCGATAGAGCCGCAAACCGGCGAAGTAAAAGCATGGGTGGGAGACATCGATTTCGATTCTTGGAAATATGACAAAGTTCTGTCAAAGCGCCAACCCGGATCTACATTCAAACTTTTCGTATATAGCGAAGGCTTCAATAAAGGTCTTTCTCCTTGTGACGAACGCATCGACCAATATATCGAATGGGACGTACTCGAAGACGGCAAACCGGCTAAATGGATACCTCACAACGCAAACGGTATTTACACGGGTGATACGATGACTCTGAAAGCTGCTTTTGCCCGTTCTATCAATACGATAGCCGTGCAGATAGCCAGGGAAGCCGGAATCCCCAATATTATAAAAACAGCTCATGCTATGGGTATAAAAACTCCGTTGAACGAAACACCGGCCGTTTCACTGGGAGCTTCGGACGTATCGTTACTGGAACTGGTAAACGCCTACGGAACTGTTATAAATGACGGTATGGTACACGATCCGGTTATGGTGACACGCATCGAAGATAAAAACGGGAAAATCATTTATCGCCATAAACAAGAACAAAAACAGGCATTACCTTATGAAACAGCTTTCCTTATGACACAAATGCTTATGGCCGGGCTTACCGAGCCGATGGGAACTTCTCAAGCACTTTGGGGATATGATCTTTTTCGATACAATACCGATTTCGGCGGAAAGACAGGAACTTCGTCTAATCATTCCGATGCATGGTTTGTGGGTGTAACACCGAATCTTGTCGGAGGTTGTTGGGTCGGAGGCGAACACCGCAGTATTCATTTCCGTACGGGAGCTCTCGGACAAGGTAGCAGAACCGCATTACCGGTATTCGGATATTTTATGGAAAAAGTTCTTGCCGATGACAGCCTGTCAAAATATCGGGCGCGTTTCCCGAATCCGAAACAAACCATCTCCCGGTCATATCAGTGCCGAACTCCTTATCCCCCGATAGAGCCGGACTCTATGGATATGGAAACAGACAGCATAGCCGTAAGTACAGATAGGTATATAAATAAAGATAGTCTCGTTTCCGAAAAATAAAATTCGACATACTATTCGGTATCGATTTTCGCCTTTCGATCCTGGGAGTGTTGATACCGACGCTTGATATGATACAAATATCCGTCTTTCAATAAACGTGCGCCAGTCTGTTTAAAAGAGAAAGGGACTTTGCCATGAATACACTGCTTCCGAATATTCAATACCCAATCATAATTGCATATCCGGGCTCGGTTTCCCGATTCTCCTCCTACGATCACCTGTTCTACCCATGTATCCAGACAATTATAAAAATCGATGTCGCTTAACAACGGCTCGCAAATAATCAATTTGTGCCGTATCGGTGCATCTCGGTAAATCGGCAAACGGAAATCTGTCCGGTCTTGATGCTCCATCGTACAGCAGATCGTTACATTCTCATAACCATCTCCCTAATCTTCCGGAATACAATTCAAGAAACGATCTATCGTTAATACTTATTTATACCATATCGAACCGGGTTTATTACCCATTTCAAACTCAAGGGTAGAACCGTTCATGATCTGTTCGTGAGTGATGTAACTCTTATCATAAGGTTTTCCGTTCATCTTTACCGCCTGTATATAGATATTTTCCCGACTTACACCTTTCGCCAATACGGTAAAGACTTTTCCATTCTCCAAATTTATTCTTACTTCAGGAAAAAGAGGCGTTCCGATTTCATATCGACCGCTTACCGGATCGACAGGATAAAAACCCATGGCACTGAACACAAACCAAGCCGACATCTGGCCGCAGTCTTCATTCCCGCACAATCCGGCAGGAGTATTCAGATACAGTTCATGCATCACTTTAGCCGCATATTCCTGAGTCTTCCACGGTTTACCGACTTTATTATAAAGATAAACGACATGATGGCTCGGTTCGTTTCCGTGTGCATATTGCCCGATCATTCCGGTACTGAAAATCGGTAGATTATCATCGGCATCAGGAGCATAAGCAAACATACTGTCGAGCTTTTCCGCAAAACGTTCTTTGCTCCCCAATAAACCGATCAACCCGTCTATATCCTGCGGAACGTACCAGAAATATTGCCAAGCATTGCTCTCTGTAATATGCTCGGTATAGTCTTTTGCCGTAAAGCCGGAGATAAATTTACCTTTACTATCTCGCGGCTGCATAAAAGAAGTCTCGGGATTATATAAATTGCAAAATGATTGCGAACGCTTGTAAAACCTTTCCGCAATTTCCTTTTTCCCCATTTTTTCAGCCATTCTGGCGATGCAATAATCGTCATAAGCATATTCCAAAGTCTTAGACAGCGACTCTTTTTCCATATCATACGGAATATAACCGTATTTTTTATATAACCCGATTCCCCGATAATCGTCTCGATCGGCAGAACTTACGCAAGCTCGCAAAGCCTTCTCCGCATCAAAATCACCGATTCCTTTCAAATAAGCATCCACAATAACCGGGACAGCATGATAACCGATCATCATATCGGTTTCGCAACCATACAGATTCCAAAGGGGCAAACTCCCGTACTGATCATAAAATGCAAGAAACGCCTTCACCATATCGTCAGTCCTCTCCGGTTCGGTATAAGTAAACAGCGGATGAGAGGCACGGTAGGTATCCCACAGTGAGAATGTCGAATAATTTACCCACCCGTCTGTTTTATGTATCTTCTTGTCTGGTCCGAAATAAGATCCGTCCGCATCGCTGTAAATAGTAGGAGCGATCATCGTATGATACAAAGCCGTATAAAATTTCACCAAATCATCCCGATCACCTCCTTTTACCTCGATTTTCGATAATTGCCTATCCCAATTTTTTTCAGCTTGTAAACGATAACGATCAAAATTATTGTCAGGAACTTCCGCTTTAAGATTCAAGGCCGCCCCTTCCATACTGACTCCTGAAATCCCCGTGTTTACCAGAATTTGTTCACCTTCTTTCGTACCAAAATCGAATCGGGCGACATAAGCGGTTCCGATCCGCCCTTCCTCCGGTGTAGCAATGGCTGTCGTATCGATATGGCAAATGGTAAAAGGTTTAGAAAAACGGGTTTGGAAATATACCCGCTGGTCGGGAGACCATCCCCGAGAAAAACGGTATCCTCGTACCGTTACCGAATCGATCACCTCGATATACGAATCTGTTGTAAAATCCCAGTTCATCGCTTTTTTCAAGTTCAGAAAAACCGCAGCCTCCGCTTCCGGAAAAGTATAGCGTTGTATTCCGCACCGTTCAGTCGCCGTCAACTCCACATGAATGCCGTAATCTTTCAACAACACCTGATAATATCCGGCAGATACCGATTCATCGTCATGAGAAAATGAAGAATAAATTCCTAACGGCTGCGGAGCTTCCCGATAAGGCAATGTCACGGGCATGAAAGAAACATCATACAGATCTCCCGCTCCCGTTCCGGAAAGATGTGTGTGGCTGAATCCGGCAATCGTACTGTCCGGGTAAAAATAACCGGCAATGCGATCCCAACCCGGCAACCCGTTATCGGGACTGAGTTGTACCATACCGAACGGAACTTGCGCACCCGGATAAGTATTTCCCGTAAAATCCGTTCCGATCAAAGGATTTACATACTGAACATAATTGTTTTCTGTTTTCTTGGTTGAATCACATGCCGACACGAATAATAGTATCAGAACAAACGATAAAGGAATATTTTTCAAGACCATTCAAAGTGTTTTAAGGTTTGCACAAATTTACTTAAAAATACAAGTCTGTCTAAATTTTCTCATAAGAAAACATCTTCGGGTCATCTTCACGTTTTCTTCCGGTCTGTTTTCCCGTTCTTGAAAAGACAGGTATTTTATATCAAGACGCTCAAAACTTAAAAATCCCTTACTCCATTATGAATTTAAAATTCTTTTTGTCTAATTTTACGAGTCAGATATTATAAAAACAATAAAGATGAAAATAGACCATATCGCCATTTGGACAGACGACATCGAGACGATGCGTGACTTTTATCTTACCTATTTCGATGTAACCTGCGGAAATAAGTATGTAAATCCGATAAAAAATTTCACTTCCTATTTCCTATCTTTCGGAGATGGAAATGCCCGTATCGAACTGATGACAAAACCCGGAATAGAAGAAACAAACGGGAAACGGGGTTTTATCAAAGGACTTGCACATCTCTCTATCACCATCGGCTCAAAAAAAGATGTCGATAGTCTTACGGAACGCTTGAGAACAGATGGCTACACCATTGCCGGAGAACCCCGTACATCGGGCGACGGATATTATGAAAGCGCCGTTCTCGACCCTGAAGGTAATTATATCGAGCTTTTGGGAGAATAACGGATTATACCGACAACATCATAACGATTTCTACGTTTTAGAACCTGAATCGAATCAAACAATAAAATATTTTACTTAATTCTTGCATATAAATATAAAAATAATTATTTTTATGAACCTTAAAGCCTGTCTGAATTTTGCCCGGGTCAGGTTTGAGAGTTTCTTTCGAGGATATTTTTCTGTTTTTACAAGGAGGATAACGGGCTATCTGACGAGGGAAAACAGGAAAAGAGACCGGAAGAAAACGCAAAAATGACCTGATAATATTTTTTTGTCGGAAAATTAAGACAGGCTCTTAAATTTTTATTCCATGAAAATCAAAATACAGATACTGATTTTAATTATCTTACCGGCATTGCCTGCATTCTCCCAGTTTTCAGGCTTTCCCGACATTACACCAAGACCGCCCGAACCGGCGACATTGAAACCGGATATTCGAATAGGAAACGAGCCCTCATCATCAAGAGGTTATTCATATCCCGGCATCCGTCACCCGCACCACACAGACACATACGATTACGATTCTGAGATATTACATCGCAGGAATCTTATCAACCGAAAGATTATCGAAGAGGCAACTGCTCATATAAAAGAACGAGAAAATGCCATGAAACTGGCAAGGCAATTGCTCGATCACGGATTTCCGTCATGGGCAAGAGAGAAAGGAACTGCATGTTTTTATTCGGCATTCGACGAACTATGCGGAATGCTTCACGATTCGCTCCCCATGAATTTGGGGAGAGCCATATTTATCACTGAAAACGCATTTTTAGAAAATACGATGAACTACAATGCGTTCGAAGCATCTCTACAAAAACGAATAGATTTGTGCAATTGGAAACTCAATGAACTGAAAAAGAAAACATCCGATGATTTCACCAAAAACGCCGTACTCTACAGCCTAATGACCGATACTTTTACCGTTTGCCTGCCCGGTACGGAAAAACAGATCATCCACTACCCCGTACAGTATAATCTGGATGATTACAGAAGTGAAAAAAATTTTACGAGCCACTTCATAACCACATTACTGGCAACTAACCGGGGACAATGTCATTCTATGCCTTTACTATATATGATTCTTGCCGAAAGATTGGGCTCCGAGGCCTATTTATCTTTTGCTCCGCATCACAGTCTGGTAAAAATACGGGGGAATAACGGAGAATGGTACAATTTGGAAATTACATGCAGATATATACTGTCCGACTACCATTACATGAACCATAGTTTCATCAAGACCGAAGCGATCCGCAGCGGCCTGTACCTCTCTGTTTTGGACAAAAAAGAGACGCTGGCTTCGATAGTCGCACTGCTCGGACGCTATTACCTGTTAAAATACGGATATGACCCTTTTATTTTAAAATGTGCCGAAGAAGCAAAAAAATATATGAAAGTTCCCTTGGACGCGTTGATTCTGGAAGCAAATTATGAAACACGACTGACTATGGAAGTTGCCCGTCTGTTGAATATACCGACTCCCCAAGCAATGAGGGAGATGTGTCCCGAAGCATACAAACACTACGAACACATGCAGGAAATATATCGAAAAATAGACGATACAGGGTACGAAAATATATCGCCTGAAGTCTATGACCGTTGGCTGAAACATATAGAACAGGAAAAGGAGAAAGAAAAACGGCATCCTCGTTCCCCGTTCATACAGATTATAAAATAAACTGCAAATCGAGAGCGGAAACGACGGATTTTTTCGACCGATTATGCCGAGATGCAGCATTTATTCTAATAAAATTAAAGTCTTAAACTCAATAATATGAGAAAAGCGTTTTTATCTACCCTACTGTTCGCCTTTTGTTGCCTGACAACTTGGGCGCAAGACAACAAGAGCAACGAAAATCCGTTTGCCGAAATAGGAATCCGGGCTTCGGTCGCATCGTTCAGTAAAAATCCCGAGTTTCATGACCGCAACCGTACGGTAGAGATCGGATCGGTACTGTTCGATACGAAAACCGGAGAGGTTATCGGGCTCATCGATGAATCCGTTCCGGGGATTTCCCCCGATGTAACAAGTATGAGCATCGACCCGAACTGTGAGAGATATTACTCTATATCGCCTTATGCGTATGCGCTGAATAATCCGGTCAGATTCGTCGATCCGGACGGAAGAGACCCGAAAGACAAAGTCGTCGGATTCGGAATCGGCTTGTTGACAAACATTATTCCCGGGACAGGCGAATTAAGAGACCGTTATAGCCCGACAGATCCTGAGACTATAATAACGCTCTGCGCAATGTCGACAATGCGGCTATCGTTTTGGGAAGCGGCATGATCGATGCCGGAGGCGGTGGCATGGCAATGGGTGGAGCGATCGCCGTATCCGGACTGGCCGTTACGGCCGTAAGCGGCGGGACGGCTGCCATTGCCGGATTACCGACGGCCGTCGTCGGAGAGACCCTTGTGGGAGCAGGTACTGCAACAGCAAGTACCGGGGCTGTACTAATGGCGAACGGAAACAAGAACCGGAATGAAGGATATAACAGAGGAAAATCCCAATATTCATCATACAAAAGTATTAATCAATTAAATAAAGAGATTCAAAAAGGAAAAACGCCAGAAGGAATAATTCGTTTTGATAAAGGGACAGATAGACCCGGAGAACAACCACATGTACATTTCAAAGATGGAAGCGCACTAAATCAAAACGGAACATGGAGACATGGGAAAATAGATTTGACTAAAGAACAAATAAAATATTTAGAAAATAATGGATGGAAAATACCGCAATAAACAGGAAGTCTATATAGAATTTTTAAATAAATGGATAGTAGACTTTAAACGACAATTAGATTCAAAAAATAAAAATATTTTTGATGATGTTCACATTAACGACATAGACCCGATATTTGAAGATAAATCTAATTGGCTGACAGGGTCTCTTGAAATATTGAAATTATTCAAGAAACACTTAGCAAATACAGATTTCGATATAATACTATGTATCTTTTTAAATAGAACAAAGC
>ERZ791919.139-NODE-139-length-91094-cov-8.100693_pt1 | contig 91094 bp, 75 predicted proteins | sample MGYA00510137_ERZ791919 | MGnify/ENA primary metagenome ERZ791919 (study PRJEB30046, sample SAMN00792059) | human gut metagenome | study: EMG produced TPA metagenomics assembly of the A metagenome-wide association study of gut microbiota in type 2... | reverse complement strand
ACAGACCTACGACTCCGGTCCCCGGCGCATCCAGGCGGGCCCCATCGACCCCGGCGCGCCGCGTGGAGCCCTCCGGGACGTGCGCGGCACGGCGCAGGACAGTCTTTTGGCGGACGTGCTGGCGGCGGGGAAGCAGCTCACCGGTATCGCCATCCAGGAATACGTCAAGGACGAGACCACGCGCGTCAGTCAGTCCTTGCTGGGGATGCAGCAGGAGCTCAATGCGGAGCGCGACCGCTACATGGCCGAACATAAAGGGCAGGATGCCATCGGGGCCGGGCAGCATTTCGAGCAGTTCGCCCGTGCGGCCGTACAGCGTCGCCTGCAGGATGACAAGTTTTCCGGCCGCTTTGCGGAGATGTTCATGAAACAGGCCTCCGGGGCGGCCCTGCACTTCACCGAACAGGGGCAGGCCTACGGCCGGCAGCAGAAAAGCGCCTGGGAAGAATCCGTGCTGCAGGGCGATATGGAGGAGTTCCAGAAACTCGTGGCGCAGAACTACGACAACCAGGAACTGATCGAGTTCAACCGGGACGCCCTGCGCCAGCGCATCGAAGGGATGCGGCCGGGCATGGACAACCGGGCGCTGTTCTCCCGCCTGGACAGCCGGACGGCGGGCAGCATCATCGAAGGCTATCTTGCCCACGATGACATCAGCGGTGCCCGCGGGGCGCTGGACAACTACCGTGCCCTGCTGGGCGGGGAGGTGAACCGGGTCGAGGCATCCATCGCCTCCCATGCCAGGGCACTGGAGAGCCGGGCGCGGGCCGAGGCGGAACGTGCCAGGGCCGAGGCCGTCACCAACAGGGTCGGGCAGTGGATCGCCGAGACAAAAGGGCTTGCGCCTGAAGAGCGGACGGCGGAACTGTACAGCCGCCTTGACGGCATCGCGGACATGAAAGAGCGGGCGCAGATGGCTGGTCTGGTCAATAGCGAGCTGGCTTTTGAAAAAAGGCGGGATGATGCCAGGGTCATGGGAGAAGCATACGAGCTGGTGCAGGCCGGGAAACAGGCCGGAGAATCCCCGCTGGTGTTCCGGCAGCGGGTGCTGTCCTCTTCCGCCTCTGAAGCTGCCAGAAAGCAGGCATTGGAAGACTACAATGGGGAGCTGAAGACCAATGAGCTGAACATGCGCGCCCTGGATGACCTGCGTACGCAGATAGACACGCGGCAGACGCTGGGGGATCCCATGACGCGGGATGAGGTCTATGCCTTCGCCTATGACAGACGCATGACGACAGAACAGACGAACAAAGCTCTGACGTATCTTGAGGAAGGCGGCAATGCCGGACAGCTCAGGCAAACGTCGGTCAATGAAGCCTTCCTGACGCTGAATCCCGACAAAAAGAAAGCTGATGTCCCCGAATGGCTGTATGAGGCCGTGCGCATGCAGTTGCAGCAGGAGGGGGGAGGCAAAGCCCTGGCACCGGCCCTGATACGGCAGTATGTAGCCCGTGCCATGATGCAAGGTACGCTGAAAGGTGGAGGCTGGTTTGGTGCCTGGGACAGTGGCGGCGTCCGTTACGGCAAGGCGCTGACAGAAGGTACAGCCCAAAACTGGGAACTTCCTGTGGAAGGAGATGATGCATGAGCCAGACCATGCCCCCCGAGCTTTTTCCGTCGCATGGACCGTCCATCCGTGCTGCCCTGGAAGTGGCCGATGCCGACGGCGTGACCGCGCAGCGTGTGGCCTCCGCCCGCGCGACCGCCTTGCAGCTTGGCCTGCCCGACAGCGTGGTCGAGGCTGACCTGCAATACGCGCAACGCGAAGCCCAGGCTCGAAGGATAGAACAGAACAGCCCCTTTGCCCTGTGGGCCGCACGCTCCAAAGAGCGGGCCGCGCTTGCCCGTGACGATACGGACGGGCTGTCCGGGGTATTTGCTACGGCCAGGGCCTTTGGGGAATCCGTGGCGGAGTTCGGCGACAGGGCCATGCACTGGGCCACCTTTGAGGCCGCCGACGATGTGCGGGATATGGGCCGCTCTCTGGTCCACGGCGCCGCTGACTTCAACCGCTCGCTGCTGGGCGGGGCGCAGTCTTTGTCCGACAACCTGTTCGGGGTGGGGAGCGCGCCTTCGCGTATGCTTGCTTCCGCCCAGGAGCGGGTCACATGGGCGCGTCCTGAAGAAGTTCGGGCCGATACCAGGATCGGGCAGCTCGGCTATGATTTCATTCGTTCCGCACCGCAGCAGCTTGGCAACATCATGGCGGCAGCGGCCAACCCTGCCGTGGCGCTTTCGCTGATGGGCGTGCAGCTTGGCGGCGGGAGCTACGCGGAGTTGCGGGAACAGGGCGTGACACCGCAGCGGGCACTGGTTTCAGGCCTGGGCAACGCCGTTATGCAGGCCCCGCTGGAAAAGCTCTCGCTCGACCGTTTCATGGGCATCTTCAACTCCGCTTCTTTCAGGGACACCATCGGGCGCACCCTGGGGGCGATGGGCTCCGAGTTCGTGACGGAATACCTGCAAAAGTACCCGGAACTGGTAACGAACCTCTGGGGACTTGCCGAAAAGCAGGGGACAGATCCGGCTGATCAGATAGCCTGGTTCGGGCGGACGCTGTTCGATGCCGATACCTTGGCACAGGCCAATCGTGAAGGGCTGTACGAAGGCCTGATCGGTGCCATGTGGGGCGGCCTTGGCGGTGGTATCCGGTCTTTGGCCGTCCGTAACCTGGAACGGCAGCGCGCCCGGGATTTTGTCCGCCAAAATATCGAGTTGCACAGCGCCGTGGAAGCCAGCCAGACAAAGCAGATCGCTCCGGACTACATGGAAGACGCGCTGGACAATGCTGCCGGGGTGTTGTCCCAGTCCGTGTACATCCCGGCGCAGGCGGCCCTTGACCTGGCCGGGCAGGGACAGGACGTGCTCACGCCGCTGGGCATCAGCCAGGAAGCTGCCAGACAGGCGGCGGAAGCCGGTGTGGATCTTGAGGTCAAACTCTCCTCCCTGCATGCCCGTCTGGATGATGAAAGCATGGCGGCCGTGGCACCGCTGCTGCGGCAGACGGCTGATGCTCCCAATGCGCAGGAAGCGGAACGTGCGGACGATGCCGCCCGGGTGCAGGCCGTGGTCGAGGACGCACGACAGCGTCGTCGCAGGACGGATGCCGTACGGCATGAAGAGCAGCGTCTGGTACGGGAGATGGTGCCACTGGTGGGCAAGGAGGCCGCAGAGACCTACGGCAAGCTGAACACCGCGCAGGCCCGTGCTTTCGAGGCGGCCTACGGCGTGGATGCCGCCGGATTGATGCGGCGGAGAAGCGTAGGGCTGGCGAGTGAAGACGCGGATGGTGATGCCTTGAGGCAGGCCGCACTGTACGAACAGACGCCCATGGGGGATGCTGCCCGCGCCAGCCTGGAACGTGACGTCCATGATTTCGGTGCGGCCGTGGACAACATCGTGGCGGAGGGGAAACTTCCGTCCGACCCGGTGAAGATGCTGGGCCAAACCCCGCTGGTCATGCAGCTGCTGGGCAGGGATACCGTGACCGGCAAGGCCGCTGCCCAGGGCGGCATCTATGCCGCACCGCACGTTTTTGACGGCACGCATCCCAACATGACGCCGGAGATGTGGAAGCAGATCCCGGCGGCCATGGCTGACCCCATCGCCGTGTTCGATTCCGACAGCCCGGCGGGCAGGGCCAGGGGCGACCTGGTCTTCATGCTGGAACTCACCGACGCCAACGGGGCGACGGTGGTGGTGCCGGTGGCTCTGGATGTGGCGAAGGGGAGGAAGCAGGCGCATGTCAACATCGTAACAAGTGCCTACAGCAAGGAAAGCGGCGGCGTACCTTCCAACCATTGGTTCATGCGGCAGCTCAAAAAAAATGCCCGTTATGTGAACGGGCAAAAAATGGAGCCTTGGCTGCGGGCCGCCGGGGCTGCTTCCCCTTTGGGGTCTTTGAAAGACGTAGCCGCAACCAATACTTCCGATAACAGGATATATACAGACGCCGATCTGGTCAATCTGCGTGAGGCGCAGCCAGCGCTGTATCAGCCGTCTGCGGAGGCGCGAGACCTCAAGCAGCGCTTTGCGGCCATGCCCCTGATCGAGGCCGACAGCACGCAGTGGTTCGGGCCGGGAAGGGCTATCGACGCCGCTCCCCTTGCTGAGACGCCCGAACAAGCCAAAACCTTGCGGGAAGCTGTAAAAGCATGGGCACGGGAGCGGTTTCCCAAGGGGACGACCACTAGAAATGTGGATACCGGCTGGGATGTACAGATCACGCCAAAGGGGGTGCGGGATTCTCTTTCCCATGGCTTCGACGCACTTTTGGCCCGATCCGTACCTTTCATCCCGCAGATCATCGAGAGCGGTATCCATGTCGACAGCATCAGGAAGACGCCTCAACTTCTGTCCCATATTTTCGCCAGCAAGATAAGGCTGGACGGGCAGGATTATGTGGTGGGTCTTGTCCTGCGTGAAGATGTCAACGGCAACCGTTTTTATGACCACGAGCTGACAGAAATAATCAGCCCCGACTGGCTCGTACCGGGCCATCCTTCAAATGAAGGTCCTTCGAGGGAAGGGTCGTCTGGACACCGGACCAATCGGGGCGTTCCCTCCGACTGGCTTAAACCGGGACCCGCTCTCCAAGAAGGAAACGTTGTACACCGGACCAATCGGGGTGGTGTGATGAATATACTCCGGGAACGCCTGGGCGTCAATGACGGGACGGGGCAGGTATTGTTCCAGCCTGATACCGCCGGAAAAGATCGCGCCCAGGTCCAGCTCGATTCCCGGACGGCGGCCATCCGCATCTTCAAGGGCGCGGACATGTCGTCCATCCCGCACGAGACGGCCCATATCTTCGTGGATGATCTGCGGCGCGTGGCGGCGGATGACGGCAGCATCGCCCGTGATCGTCTCCGGGCCGACCTTGAGCAGTCCGGGCGCGATGCGACGCCCTTTGCCGCCATCCTGTCCGGTGAGGTGGACGCCGAAGGGGCCCGGGCCATGCTGCGGGATGTCCGTGAAGAGCTGGCGTCCCTGGAAGACAGCGAGGCCGGTCTGCGTGACGCTGCCGCGGCTGCCGGAAGGGGGGCTGACAGTGCCTCCATGCGTGAGGACATCGCCGTCGCACGCAGGCAGAACACGGAACGCCGACGCGAGTTGCTGCCCGTGGAGCGGATGCTGTCCGGCTATGTGCGTCATCTGGATGGTCTGGCGCAGGCCCGGCGGGATATGGCGACCTTGCGACGCTTTGCCGGCATGGCCGAAGACGGCGACCTGACCGCAGAACAGTGGCGCGAGGTACAGGAATACGCGGCACGCGGCTTTGAGCAGTATCTTGGGGAAGGCAGGGCCCCTGTGAAGGAGCTGGACGGCGTGTTCTCCCGCATGATGCGCTGGCTGAAAAATCTGTATGCCAGCTGGCGCCAGTATGTTGGCGCTGACCTCGACGACGACGTGCGCCGCGTGTTCGACCGTCTGCTGGCGACGGATGAGCAGATCCGCAACGATCCTTCGCTGCGGGCCGCCCTTGAGCTGGAACAGGAGTTCCTTGCGGATGCCGGTTTGACTGCCGCGGAGCGCCGGGAGCTTGAAGACCTGCGTGACAGGGCCGAAGCCGAAGTGACGGCCGGGATGGACAGGGCCGTGGCCCGGGAGCGCGGCAAGCGGTATCGTGCGGCGTTCGCGCAGGCGAAGGAGAGTTTGCAGGCCTCGCCTTTCTGGACGTTCATCCGGGAAGTGTCCCGCAGGGACAAGCCCCTGACGGACGGCGAAGCCGGTACAGGCGGCATCGACCGGGATTCCCTCGTGGAATACCTGGGCGAAGACATGGTAAAGGACATCGCCAGAAAGATGCCCAGGCTGGTGAATGCCAGGGGGCGGGGGGATACGGTCGATTCTCTGGCCATGCAGTACCCCTTGACGGACGGTGATGCCGACGCTTTGGCGAACATGATCTATGACGTCATCGTCGTGCAGGACGGCAGCGTGAACAAGCTGGCGGCGCGTCAGGCGGAACAGGCCCTGGCGGAGCAGGACCGTGCCGTATCGCCCGAGGACGGTCTGCTGGCCGGCGATGCCTACGGTCAGTACCTTGAGGCAGTGGAAAAGGCCATGCGCAGGCTGGGCAAAGACCGGCAGGCGCAGAACGAGCAGGCCGCGGCGCGGCGCATGGAACAGGAGAGCCTGCCCGAGCGGTACTACAGGGACCTTGCCCGCCGGGAGGTGGCGGACATGGCTGTGGCCCAGCTCGATGCGCAGCGCTTCGTGGCCGCCCTGCGCCGGGCCCTCAACGAGCGATCCCGTGCCGTGCAGCGTGGCAAACCTGTTGAAGCCGTGCGAGCCATGCAGCGGGCACGCTTCGCCTTTGCCATGATGCAGGAAGTGCGCAAGGTCCGCGAGCTGGTGGACACAGTGCAGAAGAAGGCGCGCAAGGCGGCCCGCGTCAAGCCGGGGACGTATCCTGCGGCCCAGACGGAAGCCATCCGCAAGCTTGTGTCCGCCTTTGGCCTGCCCGCGCCGCAACAGGCCTGGGATGCCCAGTCCGGCGATATGAAGCTGCGCGATCTTGTGCAGCAGAGCGTGGACGATGCGGAAGCCATCGACCTCATGCCCCTGTTCCCGGACTGGCTGCTGGATCTGGCAAATCCTGATCTCGCGGCAGCCCGGCGCGGCATGGCGCCGGACTGGAAGGCGCTGCGTCCGCTGGAGGTGGAGCAGGTGGGCAATCTGCTGGATTTTCTGGTGCATTCCGGGCGTGAGCAGAGCCGCACCGGCAAGGAGAGCCTGCGTGCCCGTGTGCAGGCCATCGCCGATGAGGCGGCGGCATCCATGAGCGGCATGAAGACCAACTACGCCAGTCGCCGGGATTCCTTGGGCGACGATCTGGACAGGGGCTTTTCCTCCATCGACACCATCGAATGGCAATGCCGCAAGGCCGACGGGTTCCAGAACGTCATGGGCCGTGACGGCAGCACGGAAGGCATCATGGAGCGTGAAGTCTATGGTCCGTTGCGGGCGGCCACGGACCGTTATCATGCCCGTCTGAACAGCACGCACAAGGCTGTCATGCCGCATCTGGTGCGTCTGCTGCAAAGCGCCAGGGCCTGGGAAAAGAAATACGGCAGCAAGACCCTGAACGTCCGGGACGAGAAGGGGGACGTGGTGCCTGTGCCCGAGGCCGTCAGGCAGGCGGGCGATCCTGGGTGGACGGCGGAAATGGTCATCGGCATGGCTCTGAACATGGGCAATACCGGCAACCGGGAGCGTCTGCGCTCCAGCTATGTCGATACAGACGGGAAGGGCGGGCTCACCTATGACATGGTGTCGCTGCTGCTGGGCGATGATGCGGCGGCCACGCTCTTTGAGCTGGACGCGGCGGCCATGGCGCAGATAACGGCCGGCAGGACGCGCCGGGACGGTATCCTTTCCGCCGCGGACTGGCAGGCCATCCAGGGCGTTTGGGACGTGCTGGGCAGCCAGTGGGCCGATACGCAGGCCGCGCACAAAAGGCTCTACGGTTTCGCCCCGCAGGGCATCGAGCCCGGGGCCTTCGTCGTGCGCGTGGGGGACGAGACCGTGCGGCTGCCCGGCGGCTATTATCCCATCAAGTACGATCCGCGCCTGGATATGAAGATGCGGGCGCAGGAAGGCAAGGAAGACGTGCTCGACCGTTCGGAAGGCATCTTCGGCATCCCGGCGGCCCGCAAGGGCTTCACCATGGGGCGTGTCACGCATACGGGCCGTTCCCTGCGGCTTGGTGTCCAGGCGCTGCAGAAGCATCTGGTGGATTCCGCCCGTTTCATCGAACTGGGATACGACGTGCGCATGGCGGACAGGATCATCAATAATCCGACGTTCGCTGCCGAATACCAGCGTGTGTTCGGCATGCAGGATTACGACCGGTTCCGGCCCAACCTCAAAGGTTTGGTCGTGGATGAAGCCGTGCCTGACAGCTCGCTGCTGAAGGCGGCTGAAAAGGCCCGCAAGCATCTGGTCTACTATGCGCTGTCCATGAACCTGAATACGGCCCTCATGCAGCTGACGGCTGTCTTCCCGGCCGTTGGCGACGTGGGGCTGGTCAACGTCGCGCGCGGGCTGGCCCAGCTCGGTACACGGGGCATGGGCCTGGTGCGGGAGGTGTTCGCGGCCAGCCCCTACATGGAGCGCCGCTTCCGCAATATCGACGATGACCTGGCCCGCAAGGCCATGAAGTTCGAGCCGGGGCGGGGCATGACGCTGATCCGTGACGGCCAGGTCTATACCTGGGAGGATGTGGCGAACCTGGGCATGCTGCCCATCGCCGCGGCGGACTGTGCTGTCACCACGGCCATCTGGGCAGGGGCCTACCACAAAAAGATGAAAGAGCTGCGGGGCACGGCGGGCCGGAAGATGGACAGGGATTCCGAGTACCATAGCCAGGCCGTGGCCTATGCGGACAAGATCATCGCCCAGTCCAACCCGGACAACGACGCCCTGAGCAAGTCGGCCTTTGCCCGTGACAAGGGTATCGTCCGGCTGTTCAACGCCTTTTCCGGGGCCACGACAAAGTTTGCCCAGCGCACGCGCTACATGTGGCAGGGCGTGAAGCGGGGCCGGGTGACCAAGGCGGAATTTGCCCGCATGGAGCTGTACGACATGCTGCTGCCGGCCCTGGGCATGGTGGCCATCAAGGGGCTGGCGCAGGGTTTGTTCACCGGTGACGATGACGAAGACAAAGAACTGGCCAGGCTGGCGCTTTCCACGACCATGGGGCAGTTCGCCATGGCAGTGCCGGTGCTGGGCAATCCCGCTGCCGACATGCTCGTGGCTGCCATGGGCGCAGGCGGCGGACGCCGGGCCGGTCTGTCCACAGCGCTGGATACGCCTCTGCAACTGGCGGGGAAGATCGCGGGGCAGGGCGGCAAGGCTGCCCGTGGCGGAGACCTTGACGGGGAAAAGCTGGTGATGTCCGCCCTTGATCTGGGCAGCTACCTCTCGAAGATCCCTGTCGGTCCGGTGATGCGCCGGGCACGCCGCGGCTATGAGCAATGGCAGGAAGGCGAAGGTACGCCGCTGTCCGTCATCATGCCGCGGGCCAACTAGGCACGCAAAACAGCCCCCGTTCCGTGATGGAGCGGGGGCTTGGGAATTATCTTCCTATAAGGTTAGGAGATCCCTTGGATTCCTTTGAAAGAGCTTGTCAACGCAGGTAGACAGCGAAGGCGAAACCTTCAGTAGTGGTAGCGGCACTGGAGGACGATCAGGGCCGCCCCCTGCTCGTCAAGGCGATACACGAGGCGGTCCTCCTGATTGATGCGGCGGGACCAGCATCCCGCAAGGTCAAAGCGGAGCGGCTCCGGCTTGCCAAGGCCTTCAAACGGATTGCGGAGCGCATCACGCAGCAGCTCATTGATGCGCTTCACTGTCCGTTTGTCGGTCACCTGCCAGTACAGATAATCTTCCCACGCTTGGGGCGTCCAGGTCAGCAGCATGGTCAGTCCTCAAGGTCATGCTGTACCGTCTTGCCCGCGTCAGCGGCGTGCAATGCTTCCCGCAACCGGGCGGCATTGGCCGGGGAACGCAGCAGGTAGGCTGTTTCCATGATGGCGTTGTAGTCCTCCAGGGACATCAGTACCACGGAGGGAGACTTCTGGCGCGTGATGATGACGGGTTCGTGGTGGTCACAGACCCGGTTCATGGTTTCCGCAAGGTTCTGCCGTGCCTCGGTGTAGGTGATGGCCTGCGACATATGCGCCTCCTTTTGTACAGATATAAGTACATATTTTGCCCATTCTGTCAACACGCCGAAAGCCATCCGGTGGAGGGCAGGGCACTATGATCGCTTGCGCCACAGGTGCGCTGTACTTCTGTATGCCTGTGGAAAAACACGGCCTCCACCGGGAGCTCAGGTACACGGACGCCCTAATCGGCAATACTGTAGACGGGTAGTGTCAATGGGGGAGGGAAGCAGGAGGTACGGCGAACGGGGCCACCATGTAAAGCGTATGCTGGGAGGAAGTGTGTGCTAAATCGTGTGCCAAACGTGTGTCAAAATACGCACACAGATGATGGAAGATGATAATATAACTAGCTTAAAATATTGAATAACGAGCTTTTGGGTGAGCCCTTACAAGGCGGGGGCCACAGGTTCAAGTCCTGTACTGCCCACCAAGGAAATCAAGGGGATATGTGCAAAAATATCCCCTAAGCATGAAAGCGATTCAGCCCTGTGTGCTAAATCATGTGCTAAATCGCTTTTTTATTGCCGGCCGGGAAGGGGATGCCCCTCCCGGCCTTTCTTGTTGCATCGAAGCGGTCAAAGGTCCTAGCAAGATCAAGGTCGCATGTGCTCTTGAATAAGTTTGCGGCGCTACTGGCAGCAATTTGCTCGCTTATCGGCAGTGGAACAGCAAAAGGCGGGGCGGTTTTTTCCCGCCTTTTTTGTTAGTCCGGTTGTCGTTTGGGGGATGGCGGGACCGGCATGCGCAGGCACTGGCCCCGGTCCGTTTTCAGGAAGCGGATATACTTGGGCTGCCGTGCCCGGTCAGTGCTGCCCACCTTGCGGCCAGGAGACAAATGTCACTTTCTGTGGAGGCGGGAATCCGTTTTTCCTCTGTCGGTATCTGCAAGGGCCTGCAGTCTGACACGGTACCTGCTGGGGGCCATTCGCGATTTTTCCCTTATGGTTGCAGGCAGCAAGGCCAGCAGGCTTCGTTCCTGACGATAACATTTTATCTTCAGCAAGTCATAGTATTCGCCCCTCTGGGATACAGCACCTGGACATGGCTTGCCCGGGGAGGGGGGAGGGTCCAGCCTGGTGGCATGGGCTGAACGGCAGTGATTTTTTATTGTAGGAAAATTTTGCTTTTTTTCTATTTTCGTACTATCAAACCAAACACAGGCGGGCATGCCGTGTCCATACGAGGCGAGATGGAGCGGGTAGGGCAGGCTATCCGTCTTTTTTTCAGCTGGATAGCTGCGAGGGAAATGGCCGGGGCGTCTGCGCTGCCTGCTGCCGTGGCCGCGCGAGGCTGTTCTGTTGCAAGTCCCGGCCGGAAGAGGTCAGCAGACCTTTGTGTCACAGGAGTTTCCTTCACGGATAGCCGCCAGAGCCTGTTCAGATCGCTAACATGCTATCCCATCCATTTTTTTGTTTTTCAGATACTTCCCTGAAAAGGTGAAGCGTCATGCCGCCACGGCGACAGAATGGAGTTTTTATGGAAAGAAAGTTCCCCTATTTATGCAAACCCATCACCATCGGGCGTGTCACGTTCCGCAACCGCATGTTTTCCGCTCCCATGGGTGGTACGGACATCACCAACGACGGCTGCATCGGCCCCAAGTCCACCGCCTTTTATGAGCTGCGGGCCAAGGGCGGCGCCGGTGCCGTCACCATCAGCGAATGCATGGTGCATCCGAAGACCGACGGCAGCCATGCCTATCATCTGGATACGGCCATTTTGAATTCTCTGGCCTCCTTCACCTACACGGCGGACGCCATTCGTCGGCATGGCGCCATCCCCAGTGTGGAGCTTTCGCATTCCGGCATGTATTCCGGTACCTACATGACGGACAAGAGCCGCCAGCACGGCCTTGCCCAGTGGGGACCTTCGGCCTGTATGCGTCCCGACGGTGTGGAAGTGGGCGAACTGACCCATGAGATGATCGACGAGATCGTGGCCGCTTATGGGCAGGTCGCCGGTCTGGCCAAACGTGCGGGCTTTGAGATGATCATGGTTCACGGCGGTCACGGCTGGCTCATCAACCAGTTTTTGTCGCCCTGGTTCAATCACCGCATGGACGAATACGGAGGCAGCATCGAGAACCGTTGCCGCTTTGCCCGCCGGGTGCTCCAGGCCGTACGCGAGGCCGTGGGCCCTGGTTTCCCCATCGAATTCCGCATGAGCGGTTCCGAGCTGTTTGAGGGCGGCTATACGCTGGAGGACGGTATCGCCATCGCCCGGGAGCTGGAAGATGGCATCGACCTTTTGCATGTTTCCGCCGGTACCTACCAGCGCGGCTTTGGCGACACGCATCCTTCCATGTTCAAGGAACACGGCTGTAACGTCTATCTGGCGGCGGAGATCAAAAAGCATGTCTCCATCCCCGTGGCCACCATCGGCGGCTTGAACGATCCTGCCCAGATGGAGGAGATCATCAAGTCCGGCAAGGCCGACGTGGTCTATATGGCGCGTGCGCTGCTGGCCGATCCTTTCCTGCCGGAAAAGGTCATGGCCAACCGGGACGAGGAGATCGTCCGCTGCCTGCGCTGCTTTACCTGCATGGCTGAACGTGCGGCCACGGCCACGCGTCGCTGTACGGTCAATCCGCTCATCGGGCGCGAAATGGAAGGCGACCGCGTGCTGCCTGCACCGGAAAAGAAAAAAGTCCTGGTGGCGGGCGGCGGCCCCGGCGGTCTGTATGCGGCCTGGACAGCGGCCCGGCGCGGCCATCAGGTGATTTTGTGCGAAAAAGAAGACAGCCTTGGCGGCATCCTGCGCAGTGAGCAGGCGCTCCCCTTCAAGTACGAGATGTATCAGCTGGCCGGTACCTACACCCGCCTTGCCCGCAAGGCTGGCGTGGAGATCCGCCTCAATACGGAAGTGACCGCGGAATATGTGGAGCGGGAGGCGCCCGATGCCCTGATCATCGCCGTGGGTTCCCGTCCGCTGCTGCCGCCCATCCCCGGCCTGAAGGGCGGCAATGTGGTCGTGGTCAACAATTACTACAAGGAAAAGGACAAGGTCGGGGAAGATGTGGTCGTTTTCGGTGGCGGCCTTGCCGGGTGTGAGTGCGCCATCCATCTGGGCCAGGAAGGCAGGACCGTCCACATCGTGGAGATGCGGGATGCCCTTGCACCTGATGCCAATGTGCGCCACCGTCCTCTGCTGCTGAAGGAAGTGGAGAAGTACGCCACCGTCCACACCGGCTGCCGGGGGCTGGAAGTCCGCCCTGACGGCATCTGGTGTGAAGACAAGGAAGGGCATCAGTTCCTCGTGCCCGGCAAAAGCGTCATCGCGGCCCTTGGGCAGCGCTCGTGTACGGATATCGTGGAAGAATTGCAGGATGGCGCGCCCTTTGTGCGCATCATCGGTGATGCCGCCCGTGTTTCCACCATCACCAATGCCGTCTACTGGGGCTACCACGCCGCTCTGGATATCTGATCCTGATACCGTCTGCAGCGGGGGCGCTCGTGCGCTCCCGCCAGTTTCCAAAAGGACTGTCGGCAGGGGGATTACCGGGAGGCGACGGGCAAACGCGTTGACGCGCCCTTGCCCTTTTGCCGACCGTCGATATGGAGAATCAAACCTGCCCGAGCGACTGCCTCCTAAGCAAGTAGGCGCACGCAGGTTTGCCACAGCAACATGCGGGGCGTAACAGGCGACAAGAGGCAGCGATGATGCTTTGCCTCAGGCGGCAGGCTTCTTTGATGGCCAACGGGAGCTCCTTGGAACACCGCAGCACACCTTTGCCCGGCAGGAGAGGATGTGGATACATGGCTGTCATTCCTCTTCAGTCTGTAGAAGCAGGCTTCTGGCCTGACCCGCCGTACTACGGATAACGGGTACGATAACTGTGCCGTCGTTGAGAGGACTCCACAGGGGACTTGTTCAGGTCTTTCTTTCCCTGAGATGCCTAGCCGATTGCCGGTGCCCTAAAGTCCCTGAGCCGTGAGGACTTGGGACTTTAGGGCACCGGAGCGTGCAAGAACGAAACTGTCCTTGTGAATAAAGTCAGGATGCTAGACACACCGTTGTGGTCTTCCTGCGCCTACCGGACAGGCTGATCCCCACGATTCGATATCTTTTTACTGTGCAGCTCCCAGCGAGGCCGCGGATAGTCCCCTTTGATACAGGCAAGGAACTGTTTGTAGGGGAATTGCTCGTCATCGTACAGGCCAAGTTCACCAAAAAAGCATTGTCCATCCGGGCTCATGACAGCTGATTTTATGGTTCGCTCCGAAGGCAGAGATAGCCCGAAATGTTCCAGATAGCGCGCGAGCGGCATGGGACGGGGAATGCTGTCATGGGGCAGGAGGAGGCCTTCATTCCAGATCCAGATTTCAGCATCCATCTCATAGAGGATGGTTTTGCCGTCATCGCTGATATCCAGCCCCATCAGCGCCGGGCCATCGTCGATGGGGATATCGTTTCCCTTGGCATCCAGCCGGACCAGAACGGTCAGGGTCTTGGAATCAAGGAGGAACGGGTGGGCAGGCTTCTTGGGCACTTGCTTCAGATAGAGTGCACACAGGGTGAAGCGGGCATCAAAGCTGGGGATGGAACAAAAGAAATCGTCAAGTATCCAGTCCGCATGCAGGGGGCTGTCTGGAGCCGCTTTTTTCAGTTCGCTGTCCGAAAGAATGCGGCTGCGCCGGAAGCCCGGCCATCTTCCCCAGCGAAAGAGAGGATTTTGCGGATCACCCGCCTGCAGGATGCGTTTCTCCCCCTTGGCCAAATCTACAGAGGCGTGGGGCAGCACACCGCCAAATGCAAGTGGACGTAGTTTGCCTGTTTGCAGATCGACGACCTGAACGCTGTTATTTTGCTGCTTTTGCAGCAGCTTTTTGCCGTCGCGACTCAGGAGTCTGTAGTACGGGCTGGCGTCAGGCCGGGCGATTTTGTCCAGTACGCGGAATTGATGCCTGTTCCTGACGGAGAACCAGCGGTTGTAATACGGCGTCAATTCCAGATTTTCAGCAGCTTTGCCTTTCGCAGCTGCGGGGGAAGAGGGGGGATTTCTTTTGCCATACCCCAGGGCGGTCTTGCCGTCCGCCGACAGACCGTACCATTCGACATCTGCGATGCCGTGTTTGGACATATACTGCAGCGGTTCGCCGTAGCGCCAGATGAACCCGGGGCGTGCCCAGGTCTGGCCGTACGGAGCAGGGTGGATGGCATCATTGATGGATACGAACCCCAGCATGGAGCGCCCGTCATCGCTGAGGAAATCCCCCATACCAAAATGTCCTTTCGGAGGGGCAAGGCGGACCAGACCAAAGTCCCGGCTCCAGACAAAGGGGGCGCCATCAAGAAAGCCGGTCATAGCCCGGCAGTCCGGTGCGATGGCCTTGATCCGTCCATTGCTGCCAAGGAGCGGAACCATATCCATGATGAAGCCTTCCGAAGGGGCGGAGGGAACGGCATATATCATATCGGGACAGGAAAAAAACAGAGGCGATATGAACAGCAAAAGGATGCAAAAATAATATTGATGGCAATGAAGGAGCCGCTTCATACTGAAACCTCCCGTTGATCAGTATAGTGCTCAGGAAGGCAGCAGGCTGTCAAGATTACGGGTAAATGTCCCCCCACCGTATCCTGCGTGTGGCTTATATTCTGCACAAGGGCAGAAAATGGAAAACAGCATCCTTATATTCTGTAGAAATATTAATAATTATAATTATTATATATTGAATTATATAGTTGATAAGGATAGAGTATAAAAGGAGATTTATATGAAAAATATCGAACGTACTAAAGATAAGAATATAGATAAAATACTTTTTACAAGAAATTTTTATCTAATCTGTATTGCAAATCTATGTACATGCATGGCAATATATTCAGTCATGCCCGTACTTCCTCTGTATCTGATCGATGTCCTGCATTGCAAGGAATCGGTGATGGGGATAGGGCTTGCAGCATTCCCCATGATTGCCCTTGCAGTACGTCCTTTCTCTGGAATGATGTCAGATATGATGGATTGCAAGCGGCTCCTGCTGATTGCCACAACCTGCTGCGCCATTTTTTTCCCTCTGACATACATGGCAGCGACAATATCGATTTTTATCTGCATACGGTTGTTGCACGGTGTAAGCTTTTCCATCATGACGACCTCACAGACAACGATGGCAGTCGGTTTTATTCCTGAGAAAAAACTGGGGATGGGGATCGGGGTATTCAGCAGCATGCTGTCGCTGGGGATGATCCTTGGTCCCATGCTGGGCTTGTATGTAACAAGCAGATTTTCTTATGCTGCTGCTTTTGGCTTGCCCTTTATCTTTGCCATGTTGGGTACCTGCTTGCAGCTCTTCATAACATCACCACAAAAAATACAGGCGGCAAAATCCAGAAAGCCTACCTGGGACATGCTTTTCATGCCGCAAGGCCTCTACGCCCTGTCCTCATTGTTCATTGCAGCATTCATGCTTGGGATGATCTCAAATTATACCTCAGTACTGGCCAGAGACACCGGTCTGGACTCCTATGCCAGTGCGTTCTTTTTGCTGATGGGGATAGGGCTCCTGGTGAGCCGTCTGTTTTCCGGCTATATTGTGGATAAAGGGTATCTCGTCCTTCTTGTCTGCATGGCGGATCTGGTGGCACTGGGCGCTGCGCTGCTTCTTGCCCGGACGACATCGCCGGTACTTTTTCTGGGATGCGGTGGGCTGCTGGGCATGTCGCTGGGGGCGCTCCTGCCCAGCTATCAGACAGTGCTTGTACATCTGGCGGACAAAACAAAGCGGGGGGTTGCCAATGCCATGTACTTTATCGGGATGGATAGTGGCATATGCCTTTCCCTCCTGATGGGAGGTGTTATCTCACAGTCATTGGGAATGGATGTCGCCTATATGGTTGCAGCCTGGGGACAGCTTGTTTCACTGGGGATATTCCTCAAATTTGTTGCACCCCAATATCGCGCTGTTCTCGGTTCTGAATAATGCGGCGTGCTGGCACGACATCCCCTGTTGTCCTGCGACCAGAGGAAAAAGGAGGACGTTTTTTGTCGGCACTGTCTGGGGGGCTACATCCTTTCCCTGCATGGAAGACAGATGCTGGATAAGGATATGCCGCAGCGTGGGAAGATCAGGTACGCCAGGTAACGAAGCATGCAGCAAGGCAAAAAGCCGGCAGGCAAGCAGTTTGGCTTCCTGACGGAAACAGGTTCCCAGGCTCAGGCGTATCTCGGCATCCCCCAGACGTTTTTTGGCAGCAGCAGGCAGAGCACAACGGAAATAGAAGATGCGGCCCACGCAAAGAAGATGATGGCCGGAACGACGGGTTGTTGGGTGGGAGTGAGAATCGCTGTGCGGGTGAGCGGAAGAAGTGGCAGCGGATGGCATTTGAGGCACCTTTTGTACCACCTGTTTGACCCAAATTCGTAAAGGCAGGAAAAACAGGGGACGGGCTGGGCTTGCAGTGCTGCTCGAAACAGGAAAAAAAGAAAGGGTTGCGGCTAGTTGCCACAACCCTTGATGTCTTGCTGGTGCCGAGGGCGGGAATCGAACCCGCACGGCGGTTGCCACTACCACCTCAAGATAGCGTGTCTACCAATTCCACCACCTCGGCACAAGTGGAGTGATACAGAAAACCGCTGGCCTTGGCAAGAACTTTTTTTCGTTTTGGAAATTTTTTTTGTCCTGTCCGTCCAGGAGGCTGGGGGCTTGCGTTGGGCACAGCTTACCGGTACACCAAGAAACGGCAAACTTTACCATTGTTTTGCCTGGAGAAAGATCATGGATGACGCTGTTCGCTCATTTTTGCAAAAAACAGGCCCTGTCCTTTGCGTTGACATCGGCAGCGGCACGCAGGACGTCCTTCTGGCCCGCCCGGGACTCGAGGTCCATAACTGGCCACGTTTTGTGCTGCCTTCGCCAGCCCGGATGGCAGCACAGCGCATACGCGAACTGACCCTGCTCAAGCAGGCGGTATGGCTCTATGGAGAAAATATCGGCGGCGGTTTTGGTCTTGCCGTGCGCGACCATATCAAGGCCGGCTTCACTGTCTGCAGTACGGCCAGCGCTGCCAGCGCCCTGCACGACAATCCTGCGGTGGTCCAAAGCATGGGCGTGCAGATAGCGGAGCAATGCCCGCCCGGGGCTGTGCCGGTGCCGCTCTCGGATTATTCGCCGGAATTTTTTGCCGGACTGCTGCGGCAGGCCGGGCTCCCGTTGCCCCATCTGGTGCTGGCGGGCTGTCAGGATCATGGCTTTCATCCCAATGGCAACCGCATGGGACGCATGCAGGCCTGGACGGCCCTGTTGCAGTCCTCGGCCTTGCCTGCCAACTGGATCTATGAGCAGCCACCGGCGCAATGTACCCGTCTGCTGGCTTTGCAGAAAAGGACAGGAGGCCCGGTGGCTGATACCGGTACTTGCGCGCTGCTGGGAGCCCTGTGTGTGCCGGAGGTCATGAAGCGGAGCTGGCGCGAAGGGATCACCATCATCAATGTGGGCAACAGTCATACCGTGGCGGCGCTGGTCTATCAGGGACAGGTACGCGGTATCTACGAGCACCACACCGGCATGCGCACCCTGCAGGAATACCTTGCGGATCTTGAACAGTTCCGGCGTTCCTGGCTGCCGTGCGAGGAGGTCCTTGCGCACGGGGGGCACGGTACGGCGTTTGGCCCTTACTGTGAGGAAGCCGGAGGCTACGAACCCACCTATATCCTGGGGCCGAAGCGGGAATTTTTGCAGGGACAGGGACAGTTCCTGGCCCCGTATGGCGATATGATGCTGGCGGGCTGTTTTGGCCTGCTCTGGGGATGGGCGCACAGGGGCGATGACGCCGGGCGTTTATAAAGATGGACAAGCAGCAACAAGGTTTTGACATGGAAGTTTTCGATACAGCGGAATTGTGGAGCAGGGATCAGATCGAACACACCCAGCTGACGCGTCTCAGGGCCACGGTGGCCCATGTGCGCAAGAGCGAGTTCTATCGCCGCCGTCTGGATGAAGCCGGCGTGACGCCCGGGAGCATCACGTCGCTGGACGATATCCGGCGCATTCCCTTCACCACCAAGCAGGATCTGCGGGACCAGTATCCCACGGGGCTTTTGTGCGTGCCGCGCAGCGAGATCGTGCGCATGCACTGCTCCAGTGGAACCACGGGCAGTCCTGTGGCCATCTGCCATACGCAGAACGATATCAACTGCTGGGCTGATCTCATGGCCCGCTGCCTGTACATGGTAGGCGTACGCCGTGATGATGTGTTCCAGAACATGTCCGGTTACGGTCTGTTCACCGGGGGCCTGGGGATCCATTTCGGCGCCGAGCGCCTGGGCTGCATGACCATCCCCGCCGGCCCCGGCAACTCGCGCCGCCAGATCAAGCTGGCCAAGGACTTCAGGACCACGGTCGCCCATATCCTGCCGTCCTATGCGCTCATCCTTGGCGAGCATCTGCGCAATATGGGCGAAGATCCGCGCGACTTTCCCCTGCGCATCGCCGTGGTGGGGGCCGAGCCCTATACGGTGGAATTCCGGCGCCGTATCGAAGAACTCTTCGACATGAAGGCCTACAACTCTTACGGCCTCTCCGAGATGAACGGCCCGGGCGTGGCCTTTGAATGCCAGAACCAGAACGGCCTGCATGTCTGGGAGGATGCGTACCTGCCGGAGATCGTGGATCCCAGGACCGGCGAGCCCGTGCCCGACGGCGAGATCGGAGAACTGGTCATGACCTGCCTGTGCCGTCAGGGCATGCCCATCCTGCGTTACCGCACCCGCGACCTGACCCGTTTCCTGCCCGGGGAATGTTCCTGCGGCCGTCATCACCGCCGCATCGACCGCATCCTGGGCCGCGCGGACGACATGTTCATCATCAAGGGTGTCAATGTCTATCCCATGCAGATCGAGCAGGTCATCATGACCTTCCCCGAAGTGGGGCAGAATTACTGCATCCTGCTGGAGAACGACGGCATCGGCGACGTCATGCGCGTGCAGGTGGAGATTCGCGACGAATACTTCGTGGAAGACATGCGCTGCCTGCAGGGCCTGCAGAAAACCATCGCCCAGCGGCTGCGTGACGAGATCCTGGTGACGCCGCGTGTGGAACTGGTGCAGAGCAACAGCCTGCCCAGCAGCGAAGGCAAGGCCGTGCGCGTGTACGATACCCGCGTCAAGAAGTAGGGTATGGAAGGGTTCATCGCGCTGGCTTCGTTCAGCCTGGCCTATGCGTTCATCGTCCTGCTGGGGCTGATCCTGCTGCTCAACATCCTTGGCCTGCCCGCCAACTGGGTGGTAGTGCTGCTGGTGGTGCTGTGGAAATTCCTGCACCCGGCCGCCGGGGCCCTGGATGTCTGGTTCTGGATCATGTTCCTGGGCCTGGCCGTCCTGGGCGAGGTGCTGGAAATGGGCGTACAGGTCATGAACGCCAGGCGGCACGGCTCCAGCACATCCGGCACCGTGGCCGGCATGGTGGGGGCCATTGCCGGGGCCATCTTCCTGGCGCCGCTCTTTTTCGGGCTGGGGGCGTTTATCGGGGCTCTGGCAGGCGCCTGGCTGGGCTGCCTGGTCATGGAGCTGCTGCGCGGCCGCCCCGGCAAGGAAGCCTTTGATGCAGCCTTCGGCACCATGATGGGGCGCTTTCTGGGAACGGTCTGCAAGCTGGGCACGGGCAGCGCCATGGTCGTGCTGACGGCCCGTCGCATCTGGCCGGATGCCGTACCGGTGCCGCCGCCGTTGCATCCTGCAGTGCCGGAGCCGGGGCAGGTCGTGATGCTGTTGAAGAACTGGTTGTGTTGAGGTGATCATGTCGCTGGATTTACTGCAAGTGGTTCTGGTTCAGACGCGCTTCCCCGAAAACATCGGCATGGCTGCCCGCGCCTGTGTCAATATGGGCAGCCGGAGCATCCGTCTGGTGGCACCGGAACGCTGGGACAGGGAAAAGGCCCGGCCTCTGGCTACCCCCAAAGGGCAGGGCGTGCTGGATGATGTGCAGGTCCTGCCGGAGATGTCGGCAGCCGTGGCGGACTGCTCGCTGGTCATAGGGACCACGGCCCGGACCGGGGGCTGGCGGCGTTCCCTGCTGTCCCCCGAGCAGGCCGCGGGTGAAGTGGCCCAGGCCCTGGAACGGGGGGAAAAGGTGGCCATCGTGTTCGGTCCCGAAGACCGGGGCCTGGATAATGATGCCATCCAGCACTGCCAGCGGCTGGTGACCATCCCCACTAATCCTGAGGCCAGCTCGCTCAACCTGGCGCAGTCGGTATTGCTGCTGTTGTATGAGTGCGCCAAGGCCGTGCGGGCTCGTCAGCATGAGCCTGCCGGAGAAAAGGCTCCGGCGGAGGGCGGCTCCGGCCGCGTCATCTCCTCGGCCGACTATGAGCGCCTTCTGGACAATCTGAAGGACATGCTGCTGCGGCTGGATTGTCTGCATGGTGACAACCCGGACTACTTCCTGATGCCCTGGCGGCGTCTGCTGGCCCGGGCCCAGGTGCGCCGGCATGAATATGACGCGCTGATGGGCTTGTGCCGTCAGGTCCGCAACAAGCTGGATGGCAGCAAGAAAGCATAACTGCTGCGACAACAGAAGAACGTATGGACAAACAGCTCCTGCAAAGGAGCTGTTTTCCTGCCTGACTTCACCCGGATGGAGGGAAAAAGCCCGCGCCGGAACTGGCCGGCAGGGAAGAGCATGCCTGGCATGTGAGGGGCGTGCCAGATATCGCGGGTGGCCGGGCAGGATGTCTGCAGAAAAAGCCCCGCCCGCACGCGGCAGGAAAGGCCTGTACCTGGCCGCCGTTCCAAGATTTTTTACCGCAAAAGGTTGACGAACGTTCCGGCAAGGCAGACCATCGTCCCGGGTGCAGGGCCGGGCGCCGCCATTGCGTCCGGCCCTGGCCAGTGTATGCAAGGAGAAAGATCCATGAGTGGAAAAAACATCCTCGTCATTTCTTCCAGTCCCCGTCGGAGGGGCAATTCCGATCTGCTGGCCGATGCCTTTATCGAGGGAGCGCAGGAAGCCGGTCATACCGTGGAAAAGATAAGCCTGCATGACAAAAGGATCGGTTTTTGCAGGGGCTGTCTCGGCTGTCAGAAAACGCAGCGCTGCATCCTTCGGGACGATATGGATGACATCCTGCCGCGCATGCAGCAGGCCGAGGTGATCGTTTTTGCCAGCCCCGTCTATTTCTATTCGCTGTGCGGTCAGCTGAAGACCCTGCTGGATCGTACCAATCCTCTGTTCGCCGGGGACTATGCTTTTCGCGACATCTATTTGCTGGCCAGTGCTGCCGACACGGACGAAAAGGCCATGGAAGGCCCCAAGAAAGCTCTGGAGGGCTGGGTGGTCTGCTTTGAAAAGGCCCGGCTGTGCGGCGTGGTACAGGCCCTTGGCGTGACGGAAGCGGGTGATATCCGGCGGACGCCTGCGGCGCTGGATGCTGCCCGCGATCTGGGCAGGGGTATCCGCTAGAGGCATGGTTTGTCTGCCGGATCCTCTGACAGGCGAAACAGGGCAGGGGACAGTGGCCTTTGGTTGCCTGCATTAGCAGGCAATATCAGGAGTGGCTGCTGTCCCCTGTTTTTTTAGAAAAGACTTTGTTCAGGAAGGTTGGCTTATTTGTCCGACAGCCCTGTGACGCCTTCCAGCCATGCCCCTTCCAGGCAGGTATCTCGCAGACTGGCACCACTCAGGTCGGCTCCCCGGAGGCTGGCACTCGTCAGATTCGCACCGTCCAGCAGGGCATTCTCCAGGATGGCACCATTCAGCCGGGCTTCCCGCAGGTCGGCACTCCTCAGGTCTGCTTCATTGAGCGCCGCTCCGGCCAGATTGGCCCAGGAAAGATTGGCCTTGGCCAGCTCCGCGCTGACAAGGTTGGCCCCGGCCAGATCGGCCAGCTCCAGATCGGCGCCCCGCAAGTCGGCCCCGGCAAAATTGGCTCCCCGCAGCTCGACGCCCCGAAAATCCTTGCCGGCAAGGCTGGCATTGGCAAAATTTTTCCCCGCCATGCTTTGCGGGTGGGGATGCTGATGGCTCATGGGATTCCTCCAGAAGCGGTTTCCGGCCATGATAGACCAGACGGCCACTTGGTCACAACTGTTTTGTCGGGGCGGGTGCGCTGCTGCTCCCGCAAAAGGGCATGACCGGAAAATTGGGGGCACGCCTCGCCCTGACGTGCGCCAGGCGATTCCACAGGGCGGCCCGCTGCGGTAGGGCCTTGCCGGCACTATACGCGAGGATGGGGGGTCCGTACCTTTATGCTTTTGGCGGAATCGTGTATCTTGTACGGCACGGGCCGGATGCGGAGATGTCTTGCCCGGCTCGGACAGTTCAAAATCCATTTCGGAGAGTACCTGCCATGAAAAAAATGCTCGCCATCCTGATGGCCCTGGGGCTTGTCTGTTCTTCCTCCGGTCTCGTCCTGAGCGCACCTGCCCAGCAGGCTGCCCCGGCGACGGCCGCGGCTCCGGCCCCTGCCGCCAAACCTGCTCCCAAGGCTGCGCCCCAGAAGGTGGAGGCGGGCTACCGCGGCAACCCGGAAAGCAAGATCTACCACAATTCTTCCTGCCGCTATTACAAGAGCAAGAGTGCCAGCAAAAGCTTTGCCTCTCCGGCGGATGCCAAGGCCGCCGGGTACCGTCCCTGCAAGGTCTGCAAGGGCTAAGACAGCATCATCGCTGATTGGTGAACGGCTTCTCCTGTTGCGGTACCGCCGTCAAGGGAAGCCGTTTTTTTCTGTTCCCTGCGTTGTTTTGACGTCAGCAGCCTTATGGGCTCTTGGGTCTTTGTGAGGCATCACTGCCTGCGCTGGGACCCGATAGGGAAAGGGGAAGGTCTGTCATCCTGTTGACGTTGGGGGGAGGGCCTGCTCCGCAGCGGGCAGGACACACCAACGTGTGGCAAAGAAAAAAGCAAGCTCTCGATTTTTTGCTTGACGATGGCCCGTATTTCCCGTAGATACGCCTCATCGCGTCCCCATCGTCTAGCCGGCCCAGGACAACGGCCTTTCACGCCGTCGACAGGGGTTCAAATCCCCTTGGGGACGCCAACAAGAGATCAAGGCACCTGCAGTGATGCAGGTGCCTTTTTTTGCATCAGTTCATTGGAAAATAGCCGTTACCATAAGCGAAGGAAGCGGGCCCCGCCGAAAAGGAGAGGCCCGCTTCCTTCATACTTTATATCTGGTGGTGTTATCTACAGCGACCGTTCCTGCAGGCCGGAGCGCGGCGTGCTGTCCGGGCGGGGCGGTTCGGTCACGCCTTCCATGCCGGGAAGGGCATCATGCACGTCCGTGGGGGGCAGTTCGCCTTCGCCCACGCGGGGGATGGCGCGGCTGTCACGCACGGTGAGCTTGCAGGCCAAGCCGTAGCATTCGTACACCGCGGCCACAGTGGCCTGCAGGAGCTCGCCCTTGCGCAGCGGCGGCGGCACCAGCACATAATAAGTGCGGCTTTCGGAGCCCAGGTGCGGGCGGACATCACAGGCGATGAGCCATTCGTCCTTTCCGTCGTTGTTCCAGTCCACGATGCCCAGCATGGCCAGATTGATGGTCTGGGTGGGATGGATGATGGTGAAGCCGGTCTTGCGCACGGTGGCATGACTGGAGGGCGTGCGCGTGGCGGCAAAGGTGCTGCCCAGATAGACGTGGCCCCTGTCAGTATAGAGGAATTCGGGGGAGAGCTGGCGGAAAAGGATCTCGCCGTAGTTCTCGCCACCGCCACCGGGCAGGGAGATATAGCTGCCGTCATCGGTGAGCAGTCCGCGGGCTTTCAGTTCCTGGGGCATGCGCTGGCTCATGGTCACGAAGCCGGACCTGTCCACCACGGTCACGCCCTTGGCGCCGCAACCGGCCAGTAAAAAGGCCGCGCAAAGCAGCAGAAGAAAACGGGTCATTGGGTACCTCGGTAAAAAATCGTATCAGGAAAAGAGGTGTACGCGCCCGGGCCGGGCTTGTAAAGGCGCTTTCTGCCTGTCTTTTCGGGGAGCAGGGAAGGGCCGGCAGCAGCAGCCGGCAGGCCGGGCGGAGACTATGGAAAAGGGAGAAAGCCCCATGCAGCGGCTTTCTCCCCGACGGTTATGAACACATGATCTTTATTTAAAGTGATACTTTAAGTTCTTCCAGGTGCGTGCGGGCAAAGTCCAGCGAAGGATCCACTTCCAGTGCGGCCGCCAGATGTTCCATGGCGGCTTCCCTCTGGCCCAGGAATTTCTCGCACAGGCCCAGATTGGCCAGATCCATCACCGAGCCCTTGTCCACCTTGAGCACGGCGCGGAAGGCAGCGGCAGCCTCTTCATAGCGCTTGAGCTTGAACAGGCAGACGCCCAGCAGGTTGCCGTATTCCTTCATGTCCGGGCACAGAGCCACGGCATCGCGCAGGGGAGGCAGGGCCCTTTCCCAGTCGCCGGTCAGCGTGGAGACATAGCCTTCGTAAAAGGCGGCCAGACCCTTGGCGTCGTTTTCCGGCTGCAGGGGGCGGGCCTGGGCGAAAAGGTCGCGGGCTTCTTCAAAACGCTCCGCGCGCAGGGCCAGCATGGCGCGGAAAAAAGGCAGGAAATGCGCGCCGGGATAGCAGCGCTCCAGCACGGCCAGACCATGCAGGGCCGTTTGCTCATCTGCCTCTTCGGCCAGCTTGCGGCCCACGAACAGACCGATGCTCTGGTTGCGGTCACGTTCGCGGAAGGCGAGGCCCGGAGCGATGCAGTAGTGGGCCGGGACCTCCAGTGCGGGGTGGGTGGTTTCCACGGCGTAGACCTGCACCGGCTCCAGACCATGCAGCGCCCGGAGCAGCTCGTCGCGAATGTCGGGCGCTTCCACGCTGGGCAGGTCGGACAGACGGCAGACGGGGCCTTCCAGCAGCCACCGGATGTCTTCCAGGCGTTCGAACTTGGAAAGACCGGAGGCCTCGTAGCAGGCCTGCGTGCAAAAGTCACCGCCCAGCTGGGCGATCTCCGTGACGGCACGGATGGCGGCCTTGGCCGGAGAGGCCGCGGTACCGGCCGTGAACACGATCTCGGAGCGGGCCGGGAAGGTGGCCGGGTCCCAGGCTACCGCACCGACAGTGGGCAGCGGCATGCCCAGGGAGAAGTCCTTGAGCATGATGTGGATGCCTTCCCGCTCGAAAGCGGCCAGCAGGTCGCGCAGGGTGGGATCGTCCACTTCGTGCGGATCGATAGTGGGGGTTGTCAGGCGTTCCCGGTCGATACGGCAGCAGACATGGCGCTCCACCAGCTCGGAAAGCCCCTGCAGCAGGGATTCTTCCGGGCTGTTGCCTGCGGACGTGCCGTTGAATTCCCCCAGCAGCTTGAACCAGTCCAGCGGCAGCCAGACAGTGCGGCCGTCAGCCAGATGTGTGGCAGGAAAGAAATGCCAGCGCAGGGTGCTCATGGCTTCGCGGGCCTGTTCCGGGGAAAGGCTGTCCTCCACGGAGCGGCAGATCTCCTCGATGGGCAGCAGGTCCTTGCCGAAGCGATCTTCGGCCTCGGCCCAGGTGGCGCTGACCATATGCGGCAGGCGTTGCCAGAAACTAAAAAAGGCAAAGCGTTCCATCAGCTCCATCAGGGCGGAGGCACGGGCCTGTTCCGGCGAGGAACCTTTGCCCATCTGCTTGCGGGTGGGCATGATGCCGCGGGCGTCCCTGCCGCAGACACTGAGGTAGACCGGGATGCCCAGACGGCCCACGTCCACGCGGCGGACTTCGGCCAGGATGTCCAGACCGGTGGCCTGCATGCGGGCCTGGACGCGTTCATAGGTCTCCTGGGGCGAGATGGTCTTGTCCAGGTCGCGGGTATAGCCCTTGGGGCAGGGCTGCAGACGAATGACAGGAAGAGTGCTCATGGCTACTGCTTGCGCTCCAGGATATGCAGGACGTAGATGCGGCGCTGCTCATTGCCGTCGCCATCCTGGCTCTTGACGCCGATATGCCCTTCCTGCACCTGGAAGGTCCTGGCGGCCAGCTTGGCGAAATGCGGTTTGGCGCGGGCCATGTCCGTGCAGAACACGGCCTTGCCGCCCGGGGCCAGATGGCGGTCAACGAACTTCAGCAGCGGCCGGTGCAGGTCATCAAGGTACAGGAGCTCCGACGCGACGATGCGGTCGAAGCCTTCGGGGAAGCGCTCGTCCTTGCCGGGGCGGGAAACATCCAGATAGCAGACGTCGATCAGGTCCTGCAGGTTGTTGCGCAGCACGTTGGCACGGGCGAACTGGAGGGCATCGTTGACGATGTCGCTGGTCACGATATGGCGGAATCCGTAACGGGAGGCCACCAGGCTGAGCACACCGCAGCCGCCGCCCAGCTCCAGCATGGTCTTGCCCTCGGGCTCCAGCTTGCGCAGGAAGCGTCCCAGCACGAAGGACCCCGGCCAGACCTTGGCCCAGAGCGGCAGGTCCTTCAGCGGGTCATGGATGGCATGCCGTGCCAGCAGGCCGTCCAGATGGCTCTGCATATTGTTGATGTTCAGGACCTGCAGCTGACCGTCATCCAGCTGCAGGGGGACAAAGTCCACGTCGAAGGTCTTGCGGATGTCCGCAAGGATTTGGTCCAGCATCGTCGTCTCCCGTATATCTTGCCCGCCATGACCGCACAGCAGGAAGGACGTGTCTAATCCACAGGAAATCACTAAGAAACCCGTAAAAGCTGAAAAAAAGGAGGCGCCCCATGAGGAGACGCGCTCGTGAAAGAAGCCTGTGAAAGGCTGATGCCGACAATCCATACAGACATTTGCCTTGCAAATCAACATGCCGTCTTGACAGGGCCCGGTGTGCGGGCTAGGCAGAATGCATGAAAACCATCCATCGCCTCGAAATTGTTGTTGCGGAAAGCGATTATGACTGCACCACCGGCCTGCTGGCCCTGGAAGCGTCTTTTGGCTGGGAAGAGCAGAGCCTGCCCACCGGTGAGACGCGCTTCCGGGTCCACTGCGAGCAGAAAGATTTTCTGGAACGGCTGCAACGGCTGCTGAAGCAGGCCGTCCCGGCCGCGGAGAGCGCACTTTCCGAACTGGAGGAGACCGACTGGCTGGCGGCCTGGCGCCAGTTCTTTACGCCCGTGTGCTGCGGCAAGCGGTTCGTGGTCCTGCCGCCGTGGCTGGCGGATACGCCGGACTTTCCCGGGCGGACGCCCATCCTCATCGAGCCCAAGAGTGCCTTCGGCACCGGGCATCACGCCACCACGGCCCTGTGCCTGCGCGTGGTCAGCGATCTGCTGGAAGCCGGACGCCTGCAGGCTGGGCAGCATTTCCTCGACCTGGGCACCGGCTCCGGGGTGCTGGGCATCGGCTGCTGCAAGTCCGGTCTCACAGGCGAAGGTCTGGACATCGATCCGCTGGCCGTGGACAACGCGCTTGAAAACCGTGTCCTCAATGCCGTCGCGCCCGAGAACTTCACAGTGGCCGAAGGCAGCATCGGCGCCGTGGCCGGGAAGCGGTTCGACCTTGTACTGGCCAACATCCTGGCCCGTCCGCTGACCGAGATGGCGGCCGATATCGTGCGCGCCTGCCGCCCTGGCGGTTGCCTCGTCCTTTCCGGCCTGCTGGAGATTCAGGCTGATGGTGTGGCTGCGGCCTACAGGGCCCAGGGCCTTCCCGAACCGCGCCGCATCATCGACGGCGAATGGGCAGCATTGGTCTGGGATTCCATTAACTAGGAAATGTTCTTGACAAGGTCGGGTTCTCCTGATACGCAAAAACATCTTGAACGTAAAAGCCGCAAGGAGCTTTTTATATGAATTCCGTCACTTTTATGGGCAATCTTCTCCACCTCGAAGGCAACCTGCCCGCCGTGGGCCAGAAGGCCCCTGAATTCACCGTGTGCAACAACGGCCTCGAACCCCGCAGTCTGAAAGACTATGCGGGCAAGATCGTGGTCCTGGTGAGCGTGCCCTCGCTGGACACGCCTGTGTGTGACATGGAAGTGCGCCGCTTCAACAAGGAAGCCGCCGCCCTGTCCGACAAGGTGCAGATCCTGGCCCTGAGCTGCGACCTGCCCTTTGCCCAGGCCCGCTGGTGCGGCGCTGCCGGCGTGCAGGCTGTGGAAAGCCTGTCCGACTACAAGGACGTGGATTTCGGCAAGAACTACGGTGTGCTGATCCAGGAACTGCGCCTGCTGGCCCGCGCCATCTTCGTGGTGGCCCCTGACGGTACGCTGGCGTACAGCCAGCTGGTGCCCGAAGTGACCAACGAGCCTGACTACGACGCCGTGCTGGACGCGGTAAAGAAACTGGCCTAGCTCTTTTTGCCATTGCTCCGATGCTTCCGGGCTCCCTTAGGGGAGCCTTTTTTGTTGTATGCATCCGCCTCTGTTTTCCTGTTCCCGGGCGGATGTCGGCAAAGGAAAGCTTGTGCATCTGCGCAAGGCGCATGCTGCGGCACTCACACGCAACGAAAGACGCGGAAAAGGAGAACAGGGCATGGCTACGGCACAGCCTGACCAAATAAAAAAGGCGCTCCGAGGAGCGCCTTTTCGAAAAGCAGGTACAGGAGGGCTATTTGCCCATGGCGTCCATGAAATCCTTGTTGGATTTGGTCCCCCGCATCTTGTCCAGCAGGAATTCCATGCTGTCGATGGAAGACATGGGCGCCAGGATCTTGCGCAGGATCCAGACACGATTGAGGATATCGTCGGAAAGCAGCAGGTCTTCCTTGCGGGTGCCGGTACGATTGATGTCGATGGCCGGGAAGATGCGCTTTTCCGCCAGATGACGGTCAAGATAGATCTCCATATTGCCGGTCCCTTTGAATTCTTCAAAGATGACCTCATCCATGCGGGAGCCGGTGTCGATAAGGGCTGTGGCGATGATGGTCAGGCTGCCGCCTTCCTCGATATTGCGCGCGGCGCCAAAAATACGCTTGGGACGTTGCAGGGCGTTGGCGTCCAGGCCGCCGGAAAGCACGCGGCCCGACGAAGGGGTCACCGCGTTATAGGCGCGGCCCAGGCGGGTGATGGAATCCATGAGGATGACCACATCCCGCTTTCGCTCCACCAGACGCTTGGCTTTTTCCAGTACCATTTCACAGACCTGCACATGGCGCTGGGGCGGTTCGTCAAATGTGGAACTGATGACCTCAGCCTTTTTCACGGTGCGTTCCATGTCCGTGACTTCTTCGGGGCGTTCGTCGATGAGCAGGACGATAAGATAGACATCGGGGTTGTTGGCATTGATGGCATTGGCCAGCGATTGCAGCAGGACGGTCTTGCCGGTACGCGGCGGAGCCACGATAAGACCGCGCTGGCCACAGCCGATGGGCGACATGATGTCGATGACGCGGTTGGAGAGATTTTTTTCGCCGTTCTCCATGATCAGCTGGTGATCAGGGTAGATGGGCGTCAGATTGTCGAACAGGACAAGATTCTTGGCGTTTTCCGGTGGCTCGAAGCCGATCTCCGTCACCTTGAGCAAGGCAAAATAGCGCTCGCCTTCTTTGGGGGGCCTGATCTGGCCGGAAACGATGTCGCCTTTGCGCAGGGAAAAGCGGCGGATCTGGGAGGGAGAAACGTAGATGTCGTCCGGGCCGGGCATATAACTGCACAGGGGAGAGCGCAGGAAGCCGAAGCCGTCGGGCAGTATCTCCAGAACACCATCCCCGTAGATGGCGCCGTTCTGGGACGCACAGGCCTGCAGCAGTGCGAAGATGAGTTCCTGTTTGCGCATGGAACTGGCATTCTCGATCTCGTATTGTTCGGCCAGCTCCATAAGAGCCTGCATGCTGCGGGTTTTCAGTTCTGTCAGGCTCAGGCCGCTATCTGAAAGCAAGGCAGGAGCAGCCTTTTTTTTACGGACATATTTACGGGGTGCTTTTTCCATGGGCGTAGGAAGCACGCATCGCCATACGGCAATGCGATGCAAAAAAATGTTATGGGTCGGGATAAAAAGGGCGTGTGAAAAGCGTGTAGCCTATCTTTGGGCCGGAAGCAAGTAAAAAATGGTTAATGCGCAGTGCTTGCAGGCTGCTTGGCAGGCGGGGAATAGAGGGAGATGAGCTCGGACTGCAGGTCCCGCTGTTCCGTATGGAGAACTTCTCCCAGTTCTCCGGTAACAAGGCTCATGGCCTGTTCCAGAAGGCGCCGCTCACCAAAGGAGAGATCCTTGGTCCGGCCGATGAGGAGGAGTTCGCGCAATACATTGGCGACGATGGACAGATCCGGGCTCTTGAGACGCTCGGAGTATTCGCGAAAGCGCCGGTTCCAGTTCTGCCCCGTGTGGACGGTCTGCTGGGGATTGTTGCGCAGCGCGTTCCAGATGTGCTCTGCTTCCTTGGTGCTGACCAGGGTGCGCAGACCGACATTAGAGGCATTTTTGACAGGCACCATGAGGGTGATACTGTTGGCCCTGATGCGCACGATATAGAAATCGCACGCCGAACCACCAATATTCTGGCTGTCGATGCGCTCTATCTGGCCCACTCCTTGAGCTGGGTACACTACAAGCTGTTCGGATGTAAACATTTCCGTCCAAGGGTTGAAGTGCCCGCGCCAAACGCGAAGAAAAATAGCAAATGTGGAAAAGATTCAGGTAATCTTTTCCACTGTTAAAAGAACATAGCGCATACCCGATCATTAATCCAGCAAAAAAATTTTTTTTATGAATGGCACTGCCATAAAAAAAGCCGGCTCACGCCGGCCCGGGATCAGGAGCGGGTCGCCCGTACGGCGGCTTCCAGCCCTTTGCCGGCAAATATCTCCAAAATATCAAGTGCCTTATGGATAGCTGCCCGTATTTTTTCGGCATCTTCACTGTCAGGACGCCCCAGCACCCAGTTGATGACATCCCCCTTCTGGGGCGGACGCCCGATGCCGATGCGCAGTCGGTAGAAATCCGGCGTCCCCAGCAGCTGGGTGATGGACTTGAGCCCGTTGTGGCCCGCATTGCCGCCGCCTTTTTTGAAACGCAGCTCTCCGGCAGGGATATCCAGCTCATCATGCGCCACAACGAGCTGATCCGGGCGGATCTTGTGCCAGGCCAGCAGGGGCTGGACGCACTGGCCGCTCAGGTTCATGAAGGTCTGGGGCATGGCCGCCAGCCAGTCGCCGGGCAAAGCTGCATAGCGCAGACGCCACAGCTCACAGGAAAACTTGCCTCCGTTCTGGCTCTGTACCTGCCCGCCTTCCCGGCGGGCATGATCCAGCAGGTTTTCCACGAAGGCAAAGCCGCAATTATGGCGCGTCCCGGCGTACTGGTTGCCGGGATTGCCCAAACCAACGACGACACCACCAAAATCCATGACAGTTTCCTTACAGGTGAAGAGAGAGTGGAAGGCCGTGCCCGCTGGCCAGAACCGCCACATGGGCAGCAGTCCTGGCGGCCACGACAGGGGAAAGGATGGCCAGATGACCGCCGCGAGGCAGCCAGATACAATGTTTTTCCGGGGCCGTCACCGCGGCGAACGTCTCCTCGATTAAAGGCCTGGTGAACAGGGCATCATCACGGGCATTGAAAAGATAGAACGGACAGTGGACCGTGGACGCCACCGAGGCAGTGAACAGTGAGTACAGAAAGGACAAGGGATAACTCGTCCTGGCCTGACGGCGATCCAGGGGCAGCCGCAGACAGCCGCCAAGGATCTTTTTGACCGACAGATAACTGAACACGGGCAACGGCAGTCGGGGCAGGCAGGTACTGAGTATCTTCAGACCGGCAAGCAGGCGCTGGCGTTGCGCCGCCCAGGGGGCAAAACGGGTCAGCTCGATGGCCCGGCGGCTTTGCGGGAAGATCCCGCTGAAGGCGAAGCAGGCCCGCATCTGCCGGCTGCGGGATGCATGGGCCATGGCCAGGATCCCCCCCTGGCTGTGTCCGCCAAGAAGCAGGGGACCGATACCCTTGTCGCGCAGCCACTGTTCCGCGTCCAGTCCGTCCCGCAGCAGATCGGAAAAGGTGAACAGGCGGTGATGCGGGTTGACGCCATGCCCGGTAAGATGCAGGGCCGCGACGGCAAGACCGTTTTTCCAGAGACTGTGCAGGAACGTCCGATACTGCAGCGGGCAGAACATGGTCCCCGGATAGAAAACAAGGCAGGCCGCGCCAGGTCTGGGCCATAATTCGATGCATACCTGCCGGTTGCCGTTGCGCAGGGTGTGTTGCTGCAGGGGAGGGAGACTGGGCATGGCATAAAAATCAGGCCGGCCTCAAAAGAGACCGGCCTGAAAAAACTGCAGTGACAAGCACCTTACTCGGCGGCTTCGGCAGCGTCCTTGCTCTTGGAGAACACGCTCACGATGGCGAAGTTCTTGTCGAACACGGCCTTGACGTTTTCGGGGAGCGACAGGGTCTCCACGGTCACGCTGTCATTGATACCCATATCGGTCACGTCGATGGTCACCTTCTTGGGCATGTCCAGGGGCTTGCAGCACAGGCGCACACTCTCGCGATAGGTTTCCATCACGCCGCCCAGCTTGACGCCGCGGGAAACGCCCACGAATTCGATCGGCACATCGACCTTGACTTCCTTGTCCAGGTCCACGCCGTAGAAGTCCACATGGGTAAAGGCTTTCTTGTAGGGATGCTTCTGCACTTCCCAGAACATGACGGGGTGCACGGTCTTGGTGCCGTTATCGTCGATTTCCAGGTTGAACACGGCGGTACGGCCCATTTCGGTGTACATTTTTTCCAGAGGCAGCGCGGGAGCCTGCACAGCGATGTTGTCACCCTTGGCGGTGTAGAACACACCGGGGATCATGTCCTGCGTGCGCGCACGGCCCGCAGGGCCTTTGCCGCTACCTTCACGCTTTTGCACGCTCAACGTCTTTTCAATGGTCATGTTTAACTCCTTACCTAGTGCCGCATGAAAGTGCGGGAAGTTTTCTTATATTATGGAGCCGGGAAAACCCGGCATCTATACAAAAAGAACGCTGACGGAGGAACCCGTGTGGATGTTGTGGATGGTCTTGCCCAGCAGGGCAGCCACGGATACCACCTGCAGTTTGGGACACTGCACCAGTTTTTCTCCCATCGGGATGGTATCGGTCACGATGACACGATCCAGAGCCTCGGTAGCGTTGATGCGGTCGATGGCAGGACCGGACAGCACGCCGTGGGAGGCGCAGGCGATGATTTTTTTGGCACCGTACTTGAGCAGGACGTCGGCACCGGCGCACAGGGTGCCGGCAGTGTCGATGATGTCGTCAACGATGATGGCCGTCTTGCCTTCCACATCCCCGATGACGTGCATGGCCTGGGCCTGGTTGGGCTTGTCGCGACGCTTGTCCACGATGGCCAGGGGGGCGTTCAGGCGCTTGGCATAGGAACGGGCGCGCTCCACACCGCCGGCGTCGGGAGAGACGATGACGATGTCGCCTTCGATCTGGCGCAGGGGCTCCATCATGACAGGAGCGGCATACAGGTTGTCCACAGGGCAGTTGAAGAAGCCCTGGATCTGACCGGCATGCATGTCGATGGTCACCACACGGCCGGCACCGGCCACGCTGATGAAGTCAGCCACCATCTTGGCGCTGATGGGCGCACGGGGGCTTACCTTGCGGTCCTGGCGGGCGTAACCGTAGTAGGGGATCACAGCCGTGATGCGACCGGCGCTGGCACGCTTGAGGGCGTCGAGCATGAGGCAGAGCTGCATCAGGTTGCGATTGACCAGCGGGGGACAGGTAGGCTGGACAACGAATACGTCATCACCGCGTACGTTGTCACCGATTTCAATACGCAGCTCGCCATCGCTGAAGGTGGTTGCCAGAGTAGGAGTAAGCTGACAGCCGAGATGATCGCAAATGGCTTTGGCCAGCTCGGGATTGGAAGAACCCGTGACAATCTTGAGATCGCTGAACATGGTCCGTTCACCTTGCCGATAGCGGCAGCAGTTATGGTTTGGGTGTGGCTGGGATGGAAGGGCTCGAACCTTCGGATGACGGAGCCAAAACCCGTTGCCTTACCACTTGGCTACATCCCAGCATTCATGGGCAGCACAAAGACCTTCCCGTACTGCGGGGCCAGGCCCTGCGCTGCCGCCTCGGCTGCGTGACGGGCTGGGAACAGGCCGAACATGCTCGATCCGCTGCCGCTCATGCGGGCACAGGCGGCTCCTGAATGGAGCAGGTAGTGTCGGATTGTTTCCAGCTGCGGGTATTCACGCACAACGGCGGGCTCCAGATCATTGCGGATATGGAGCACGTTCTCTGTGGTGACGCGGAACGTCGTTCCCGTCACGATTTTACCCATCACGAGAAGCGTTTCATTATCCTTGCTCCCCGGATTTGTCAAGCATTTGCCGCCAGCTTTTTCCGCTTCTGCCGTCAAAGCGTCATAGGCCCGATAGGCCCACGGTGTGGAGACATGCACCGGAGGGCAGACCAGGACGAGCCACCAGCCGGGCAGATCGACTTCGGCCGGTGTCAGCACTTCACCGATGCCGGTCACACGCCGGGGCTGACCGTGCAGGAAAAAAGGGACGTCCGCGCCGACGTTGATGGCGGCTTTCTCCAGCTCTTGCAGCGGCAGGGGGGTCTCCAGGCAGGTATTGAGCCACAGGAGCAGGGCAGCGGCATCACTGCTGCCGCCCCCCAGGCCTGCGCCGTGGGGGATGCCCTTGCGCAGGGTGACCTCCACGCCCGGGCAGGCCGCCTGTTCCGGCAGCAAGGCCGCAAAAGCGGCGTGGGCCCTGGTCAGGGTGTTGTGCTCCAGATCGATGCCGGGGGTATCGCAGTACACGCGGATGCCTGCCCCTTTCCTCCGCTCCACCAGCAGGGTGTCGAACGGACGGGCCAGAGGATAGAACACGGAATCAAGGGTATGGTAACCGTTGGACAGGACGCCGGTTATCTCCAGCCCCAGGTTGATCTTGCAGCCGGTGCGGATCTCCACGCTGTTCCCCCTACAGGGTCTCGACCACGAAATGGTCGTTGGTGTAGACGCAGATCTCCGAAGCGATCTTCATGGATTCCAGGGCCAGTTCCCGGGCAGGCAGGCTGCTGTGGCGCAGCAGGGCGCGGGCTGCGGAAAGGGCATAGGGGCCGCCGCTGCCGATGGCCGCCACGTCATCATCGGGCTCGAACACGTCCCCGTTGCCGGAGAGCAGCAGGATGTGCTCACCGTCAGAGACCAGGAGCATGGCCTCCAGACGGCGCAGGTACTTGTCCTTGCGCCATTCCTTGGTGAGCTCCACCGCGGAACGCTGCAGGTTGCCGCGAAATTCCTTGAGCTTGGCTTCGAACAGCTCGAACAGGGTGAAGGCGTCGGCCGTGGCGCCGGCAAAACCGGCCACGATCTTGCCGTCATACAGGCGGCGCACCTTGCGGGCGGTATGCTTCATGATCATGGACTGGCCCAGGGTGACCTGGCCGTCCCCGGCCATGGCTACCTGCCCGTCCTTCTTGACTGCCAGGATCGTCGTCGCGTGCGTTTCCATCATCGGTCTTCCCAGATTTCCTTGCGTTCTTTGTACACCGCATCCAGCTTGCGGAACGCCGCGCTGTCGGCGGATTTTTCCGTCTTTGCCTTGGCCTGCTTGACGTAGCGCTCTGCCAGCTTGCGGTTGTTGGAATAGATGGCGCTGTAGGCCATGTGGATATAGGCCAGCCCTGTCCTGCCTGTGGAGCCCAGCGAGCGGGCGTAGGCTTCGTGGACATCGGCGGCTTCCGGCACGACCCGCAGGACTTCCGTATAGTACGGCTGGGCCTGCCGGGCACGGCCGGTCTCATCCAGCATGCGCGCATAAAAGAATCTGGCCATGAAATCGTTTTTGTCCAGCTGCATGGCCTGACGCAGCAGACCTTCCGCCCTGGCCATATCGCCTTTGCGGTAATGGAAGGTCCCGGCTTCACGCAGCACCAGCGGGTCTTTGGGAGCCAGCCGCAGGGCCTGGTCAAAGGCGGCGGTGGCCTCGCGGATGTTGTTCTGCCGCGAAAGGACCATGCCCCGCCCCATGCAGGAAAGGGCATCCTTCCCGGAAAAGCGCTGCAAGGCCGCCTGGACATCACCATAACGGCCCCAGAGGATGGTCTGGACCCTCTTGAAGCGACGATTGTCGAACGAGCGGTTGCGGATGCTTGCGGGGAAGGAGCTCAGACGGGCCTGGATGCCGTTGATGCGGTCACCGATATCCGGGTGGGTTGACAGGTAGGCGGGCACACTGGCGCCTGTCATCCAGCTTTTCTGGCGCATGATCTTGAAACCGCCCACAAGACCCGAAGGAGGATAACCCGCCCTGGTCAGATATTGCAGGCCGATCTGGTCGGCTTCGTTTTCATCCAGACGGCTGTAGTTGAGCATGGCGGACTGTCCTGCGCCCAGGGCCCCCACGGCCACGGCACCGCCGGCGGGCCCGCCCACGGCCACACCGGCGATGGCCAGCAGCAAACTGCCCACCGACAGATACTGGGCCCGTTCCAGGCGCGAGGCCACATGGCGCTGGGTCACATGGGCCAGTTCATGCGAAAGGACGCCGGCCAGCTGGCTCTCATCCTCGAAGTTCATGATCAGCCCGGTGAAGACATAGACATGGCCGCCGGGGATGGCAAAGGCGTTCATGGCATTGTGCAGGATGACGCCGGACGTGAAGGTGAAAGGTTGGGGCGGGATGGCCTTGACCAGACGGCGGACAAGGCCATCCACATAGTTGCTGACCTCAGGGTCGTCGACCATGGGCAGGCTGGAGCGGATGGCCACATCGAACTTGTGCCCCATCTCCTTCTCGTCCTTGAGGGAGACCCCTCCAAAGAAGAACGCCCGGGCCGTCAGCGGCAGAAGCAGCTGGGCGACCAGGAAGACACTCAGCATCACCAGCGCCACAGGGCGACGGAACTTCCCGAAACGATGCAGCATCGTCACCTCGCTAGGCTATGTCCCAGACCTGCCCTTCCACGGTATCACGCACGGCCACACCCAGTTCGGCAAGCGCGGCGCGCAATTCGTCGGAGCGGGCAAAGTCCTTGGCCGCACGGGCCGCGGCACGCTCGTCCAGCAAAGCCTGCACGCGCGGCACGTCGATGTTCAGGCGGGCCGCCCGCTGGTCTCGCAGGGCCAGCAGGAAGGTGGCGGGGTCCTGTCCGAACAGGCCCAGCTGGGCCGACCAGTCGCTGCGGCGCTCAAAGAACTCTTCCAGCAGCCGGCGGGCACCTTCGCCCGCGCGCAGGGCCTTGTCTTCCAGCACGCGGTTGACCAGACGTACCTGGGAGAAGATGTGCCCCAGGGCCTGGGCCGTGTTCACATCGTCGTCCAGGGCAGCGCTGAAGCCCTGGCCGTGATCGTCCCATTCTTTGAGGATGTCCGCGGGCAGGTCGACTTTTTTCCACTTGGCCCGTTCCAGAGCCTTCCCGGCCTCCAGCTGGCATTCGTAGATGCGCTGCAGGGCCTTTTCGGACTCGTCCATGATGTCGGCGGTGAAGTCGATGGGGCTGCGGTAATGCTTGCCCAGCAGGAAAAAGCGCAGGGTCTCGGGCAGGTAGCTGCCCAGGATATCGCGGATGGTCTTGAAGTTGCCCAGTGATTTGGACATCTTCTCGGCATTGACCTGCACGAAGCCGTTATGCACCCAGAAGCGGGCCAGCTGGCAGTTGCAGGCCGCTTCGGTCTGGGCGATCTCGTTCTCGTGATGGGGGAAGATGAGGTCCTGGCCGCCGCCGTGGATATCCAGCGGCAGATATTCCTTGCTCATGGCCGAGCATTCGATATGCCAGCCGGGACGGCCCTTGCCCCAGGGACTTTCCCAGAAGGGTTCGCCGGGCTTGGCCGCCTTCCACAGGGCAAAGTCCAGCGGGTCCTGCTTTTCTTCACCGGGGGCCACGCGGGCACCGGCCTGCAATTCGTCCAGGCTGCGGCCGGAGAGCTTGCCGTAGGGCGGATAGGCCCGCACACGGAAGTACACGTCGCCGGACGGCACGGCATAGGCCTTGCCCTGGGCAATGAGCTCGGAACAGAGATCCTGCATCTGCTGGATGTATTCTGTGGCGCGGGGCTCGTGATCGGCACGCACCACATTCAGGCGGTCCATGTCTTCATGGAAGGCGTCGATATAGGTCTGGCCCACTTCGCGCCAGTCACGTTTTTCCTCATTGGCGCGGCGGATGATCTTGTCGTCCACGTCGGTAAAGTTGCGGACAAAGGTCACATCCAGTCCCAGGGCGCGCAGGTGGCGCACCAGCACGTCGAAGACCAGGGCGGAACGGGCATGGCCGATGTGGCAGTAGTCATAGGCGGTGATGCCGCAGACATACATGTTGACTTTTCCGGGCCGGACGGGGACGAATTCTTCCTTTTTGCGGGTGAGGGTATTGTAGAGCTGCATGACAGGCCCCCGGACTAGGCATTGAGGAGGTCGATGCGGCGCTGATGGCGGCCACCCTCGAACCCGGTGGACAGGAAGGTGTCGACGATGGCAAGCGCCAGCTCCACGCCCGTGACCCGGGCCCCCAGGCACAGCACGTTGGCATTGTTGTGCAGGCGGGTGAAGCGGGCATGCAGTTCCGTGGTGCACAGCGCCGCCCGGATGCCCTTGTGGCGGTTGGCCGCTATGGACATGCCGATCCCCGTACCGCAGATCAGGATGCCGGGCACACCTTCAGCTTCGACAGCATGGCACAGGGCGTGGGCGAACACGGGGTAATCGCAGCTTTCCTTGCTGTGGGTGCCGTGATCGGTGACCGTATAGCCCATCTTTTCCAGATGGGCGCGCAGGGTTTCCTTGAGTTCGATACCGGCGTGGTCACAGGCCATGTGGATGGATTTCATGATCTCTCCTTGAGGTTATTGCTGGGGAACCGTGTAACGTTCCAGGGGCAGTACCGGGGTGCTGTCCGGCAAAAGCAGACTCAGCTGCGCATTATTGAAAGGAGCCGGGGCCTGACGTTCCTTGACCAGCAGCACGGCCGTCTGGCCGTCAGGGTGGCGCAGGCTCAGGCGACGGGGCAGGCCAGCGTCATCGTAGGCGATGGTCATGCTCCAGCCGCGACGGCCGTTTTCCTGCCAGGCCACGGCCTGGCCCTGGGCGTCGATCTCCAGAAGGCCGCCTGTGGCAGAGGAAAGGGTAAAGCCGACATGCCCGTTGGCAAGGGCCCGGCTGTCGGAGTAGCGGTCGCCGAAGACCGTCACGAGGCGGCCGTTGAGCAGGGCCGCCAGCTGATCCAGGGCAAAGGGCACCGGCACGCCGACGCGCAGCAGGGGCTTGTTGCTGCCCTGATGGAAAAAGGCCCGGTTTTCCGTGGGACTGTAAACGAGGAACTCATCGCCGGATTCCCAGATCTTGGCCACCACGGCCCCGATACCGGCCATGACATCCATGCGCAGGCTCCGGCTGTCATTGCCCCAGAGCAGGGCCGTGACGCGCCGGGTATCGCCTTCCGTGCCGAAACGCAGGCTGGCGTTCAGCAGGTAGGGGGCTTCCTTGATGGCTTCGCTGCGGGCCACGAAAGCCTGCCAGCGACCGGCGCCGTCAGCCGGCGGTACAGTCACGGGCTGGCGGGCACAGGCCGAAGCCATGAACATCAGGACGATGAGACAAAGGATCTTTTTCATAGGTCCCCCAGACGCAGGCGCAGGGAATCCGCATTGGCGGGTTTGAGTTTCAGGGCCTGTTCGTAGGCCTTGCGGGCTTCTTCTTTCTGACCCGCGGCGGCGGCGATATCGCCGTAGTGTTCCAGGATCTCGGCTTCAGGCGAGGGGGTGAGGGCCACAGCGCGCCGGATGGCCTGCAGTGCCTCTTCCGTACGGCCCAGGCGGAACAAGGCCCAGGCCAGGGAATCCACGATGAAGAACTGGTCAGGAGCCAGACGGTCGGCCTGCTGCAGCAGCTCCAGAGCGTGCTCCAGGTCCTTTCCCTGCACGGCCAGACTGTACCCCACATAGTTCAGGGCCTGATAGTGTTCGGGATGGCTGGCGATGATGCCCCGCATGACCTTCATGGCTTCATCATGTTTGCCGAGGCTGTCCAGGAGGCTGCCGAGGGTAAAGGCCAGCTCCGGGCTGTCCGGTACAAGCGTCACGGCCTGGCGGGCCTTGTCCAGTGCTTCGTCCATGGCGTGCATGCGGGCCAGCAGGCGGATCTCCAGCAACAGCAGGGTCTCGTTGCGGGCATGGCGCTGCTGGAGGCTGCGCACGGAGGCCAGGGCCTCCTTCTCCTTGCCTGCATCGGCGAGGATCTGGGCTTTCAGGCCCTCCGCCCGTACGGCTGCGGGGCTGGTGGCGGGTATCCTGGCCAGCCAGCTCAGGGCCAGCTCCGTGTCGCGGCGCTGGTCACGGGCGATGCCGGCCAGCATCAGGAAAACATCGGGGGGCACACCGGGCTCGTCCAGCATCTCCTTGAGCAGCCGCTCTGCCTGCAGGTAATGACGGCTTTCCAGGAACATGCTGACGGCTGTGAGCTTGAAGGCCGCGGAGTCCGGGCCCTTGCGGAAATATTTCAAGGCCTTTTCCGGCTGGTTGAGACGCAGTGAAAGGTGGACGAGACGCAGACAGACATCCTGTTCCGAGACCTGGAGCTTGAGCAGCTTCTCATAGACGGAGCGGGCCTCGTTCCACTGCCTCTGCTGTTCGTAGGCATAGGCCAGCTCCACCAGGGCCTCGACGAAATCCGGCATGGCCTGGATGGCCTTCTGGAGCAGCGGTATGGCTTCCGCACGGCGCTGCATCCCGATCAGGGCCCGGGCATGGTAATAGTCCACCATGGGCGTGCGCTCGCCGGCAGCGATACTGCCGATATGTTTTTCCGCCTCATCGAATCTCTTGGCCTTGACCAGCAGCAGGATCAGCTCCATGCGGGCATCCAGGGAGTCGGGATGCCGCGTCACGAAGGCCTGTATCTGTTCCAGCCCCTGTTCGGCCTTGCCGTGGGCCGCCAGTGCCTCGGCATTGAACAGATTGAGGGGCAGATCGTCGGGCCAGACCTGCAGGCCCAGTGCCAGCAGGGAAAGGACTTTCTCCGAATGGCGGCTGTCCAGCCACAGGGCACCTTCCAGCCAGGCCTTGGGCGGAAGGGTCCCGCCGGTCATCTGCCGGGCCGCCTGCAGGAGCAGTTCTTCATCCTCGTCGGCAAGGGCCTGCATATAAAGGAGATAGGCGTAGGTATCCTTGGCGGCCGGCGAAAGCTCTTTTTCCTCGGGCAGGATCTCGATGCCCTGGAAGGAGGGAGAGGCGGCCCCGCTCCGGGGCTGGGTGGAGGCACAGCCGCCACAGCCCAGCAGGGACAGGGAAAGCGAACCGCTCAGCAGGGCAGAGCAGAGCAGGAAGATGGTCTTGTTTCTCATAACTCACTGAATCCAGGCGTCGGAAAAGTCCTTGATGTCCAGGGCCAGGTGCTGGCGGATCTTCTCCAGAAGACGGGCTTCCAGCTGGCGTACACGCTCGCGGGTCACGTTATATCGTTCACCGATCTCGCGCAAGGTGACGGGGTCGTCTGTCAGCAGGCGGTTCTGCAGGATGTAGAGTTCCTTTTCGTTGAGCTTGGGCAGGATGGTCTTGAGCTTTTCGCGCAGCAGTTCCGCCACTTCGGAATCCCCCAGGCTGTCTTCGATGCCCGGTCCCAGGGCCGGCAGGAAATCCATGCGGGTGGCACCGCCGGCCTCTTCACCCACCTGCGCATTGAGGGAAAGGTCATTGGCGGCAAGGCGCTGATCCATCTCGGTGATCTGTTCCTCGCTGACGCCCAGACGCTCGGAGAGCATGGCAGCATCGGGGTCGAAGCCCTGGGCCACCAGCTTTTGCCGCTCGCGGTTGAGATTGTAGAACAGCTTGCGCTGCACCTGGGTGGTGCCGATCTTGACCATGCGCCAGTTGTCCATGATGAACTTGAGGATATAGGCCTTGATCCAGAACGAGGCATAGTAGGAGAACTTGATGCCCTTGTCGGGGTCGAACTTGTTGACGGCCCGCATAAGGCCCACATTGCCTTCCTGGACAAGGTCGAGGACGTTCTGCATCCAGCGGCGCTGGAAATCCATGGCGATGCGTACCACAAGGCGAAGATGCGACGACACCAGCCGGAAGGCGGCGTCTGGGTCATTGTGATCGCGTACCCGCACGGCCAGCTCGTGCTCTTCCTCGGGCTTGAGCATGGGGAAACGGCTCACCTCGCGCAGATAAAGCTGCAGACTGTCCCGGCCGCCGGTAGACGGCAGGCGGGGCATGGACGGCGCAGGGAGGCTGGATTCGTCATGGCTGCCTTCCGTAAGCAGCATGGGGCCGTCTTCGCCCACATCCAGAATCTCACCCTGGTCGAGGCTGTCCTCGTCGAGCTCTTCCAGGGGGTCCAGAGAGCTGTCTTCGTCGGCGGCATCCAGGACTTCCACGTCCGCCACGGGCGCGGAAGAAGAGGGGTCAGGGACATTTTTGTTGCTTTTTTTCATTATGTTCCTCAGGGGGCTGATGACATCCCTGATGTCGGTGCAGCCCCATGCTATAGTTTTGATTTGTCCTTTTCAATGATTTTCAGTAGTAAAAGCCTTGCGGCTGCTTGCGGCCGGCCCGCTGACGGGCGGATGCCACATCTTATTTTATAAAAGGCTGGGTACAGGAATGAAATTTGTTCAGCGCCTTGCGGAAAGGCGCCCGTTGTTGCTTGATGGCGCCATGGGGACCATGTTGCAGGCTTCCGGCCTGCCGGCCGGGGTCAGCCCGGAAGAGTTCTGCATGGAGCGGCCGGATATCCTTCAGGCTATCCACAAGGCCTACCTTGATGCGGGAGTGGACATCATCACGTCATGCACGTTCGGCGGCAATCCCTGCAAGCTCCCGGCCTCCCTGGATGTTTTTGCCTTCAACAAGCGAATGGTGGAGACAGCGCGCGCCGCGGCCGCCCAGGCCGGACGCCCCGTGTTCGTGGCCGGCAACGTGGGCCCGAGCGGTCACTTTGCCCGCCCCCTGGGCGATATGGAGCCTGAAGATCTCATCAGGGCCTTCGCGGAGCAGATACGCGGCCTCGTGGCCGGTGGCGCGGACCTCATCTTCATCGAGACCCAGTTCGACCTGGCCGAAGCCAGGGCCGCCGTGGCGGCCGCGCGCCAGGTCTGCGACCTGCCCGTCATGGTCTCCATGACCTTCGAACAGGGCGTCAGCCTGACGGGCTCTTCTCCCACCATCTTTGCCGAGACCATGCAGAACATGGGCGTGGCGGCCCTGGGCACCAATTGCAGTCTGGGGCCGGACCAGATGCTGCCCGTGGTGGAAGAGCTGCTGTCGGCCTGTTCCTGCCCTGTCGTCGCGGAACCCAATGCCGGTCTGCCGGAGCTGCGCGGCTCGGAGACCGTCTTCCCGCTGGGACCGGAAGCCTTTGCCCAAAAAACGGCAGCGTTCGCGGCCCGTGGGGCCCGGGTGCTGGGCGGCTGCTGCGGCACCACGCCCCGGCATCTGGCGGCCCTGCGCCAGGCCCTGGAAAGCGTGTCCTGCGAAGAACGTCCGCTGGTCAGCCCTGCGGGCATCTGCCTGACCAGCCGTTCGCAGCTCCTGCGTCTGGGAGAAGGGCAGCCGTTCAGCGTCATCGGCGAGCGCATCAATCCCACGGGCAAGAAGGAGCTGACCCGCCAGCTGCAGGCCGGACAGTTCGACGAGGCCTTCCGCCTGGCCGATGAGCAGCTGCAGGCCGGGGCCCGCATCCTTGATGTGAACGTGGGCGCCTCGCTGGTGGACGAGACCGTGCTCCTGCCCGACCTGGTGCAGCGTCTGGTCTCCCGGGTGGACGTGCCCCTCTCGCTGGATTCTTCCAGCGCCCAGGCCATCGCCCGTGCCTTGCCCTACTGTCCGGGCTCCTTCCTTGTCAATTCCATCAGCGGCGAAGCCGGGCGCATGGAGCTGCTGGGGCCGGTCTGCCGCGATTTCGGCGCGCCCTTCATCCTGCTCCCCCTGCAGGGGACGAAACTGCCCGTCCGGGCCTCCGAGCGCATCGCCATCGTGGAAAAGCTGCTGGAACAGGCCGATGCCCTGGGCATCCCCCGCCGTCTGGTGATGGTGGACATCCTGGCCCTTTCCGTGTCCTCCAAGCCCGAGGGCGCCCTGCAATGCCTTGAGATGGTCCGCTGGTGCCGCAGCCAGGGGCTGGCGACCACGCTGGGGCTTTCCAATGTTTCGTTCGGCCTGCCGGCCCGCGACCTGCTCAATGCCACCTTCATGGCCATGTGCGCGGGCGCCGGGCTCTCGTCCTGCATCGCCAATCCTTCCGCGCCACGCCTGCATGAGGCCTGTGATGCCGTGGCCGTGCTGCAGGGGAGCGACAGCAACGCCGGTTCGTTCATCGCCTCCTATGCCGACTGGAAAGCCAGCGGCGGTATGGTCAGGGCAGGGAAGGGGCCGGGCGCCGCTGCCGAGACGTTGGGGGATGCCGTCCTTTTCGGGGACCTGGAGAACGTGCTGCCCCTGCTGGAAAAAGAGCTGGCCGCCGGTGCCGAGCCTTTCGCCCTGGTGCAGGACGTCCTGATCCCGGCCATCACCGAAGTGGGCGCGCGCTATGAGCGCCGGGAGTACTTCCTGCCCCAGCTCATCCGTGCGGCGGAGACCATGCAAAAGGCCTTTGCCCACCTCAGGCCCCTGCTGGAGAAGAGCCGTGGCCCCGAGGAACGGCCCGTAATCGTCATGGCCACCGTGGAAGGGGACATCCACGATATAGGCAAGAACATCGTCTGCCTGCTGCTGGGAAACCACGGCTTCGAGGTCATCGACGCCGGCAAGGATGTCCCTGCGGAGCAGATTGTCGCTTGCGCTTTGGAACATAAGGCGCGTATCATCGGCCTGTCGGCCCTGATGACCACGACCATGGTGCGGATGGAAGACACCATCCGCCTGGTGCGGGAGCGTGAGCTTCCCATCAAGGTGCTGGTGGGCGGCGCTGCCGTGACCCAGGCCTTTGCCGATGCCATTGGTGCGGACGCCTATTGTGAAGATGCGGTCAGCGCAGTGCGGGCCGCCAAACAGTTTGTCACAGGATAATCTCATGAAGCGATTCGTTTTGCCCCTGCTGCTTCTGGCGCTGCTCCTGCCCTGCCTTGCGCAGGCTCAGGACTTCAAGACCGTGGAGCTCAAGGACCTGACCGCCATAGTGGCCCAGAACAAGGGCAAGGTCGTCATGCTCAATTTCTTCGCCACCTGGTGCCCCCCCTGCCGGGAAGAGATCCCGTTCCTTGTCAGTCTGGCGTCCCGGTACGAAGGGAAAGCCGTCATCGTGGGGCTTTCGGTGGACGAAGACGCGGACGCGCTCCCGGCCTTCCTCAAGCGGCTGAAGGTCAATTACCCTGTTTACAGGGCCAGCGATGATGTGATCCGTGCTTTCAACGTGCGCACCATCCCGCACAACGTTTTTTACGGCAAAAATGGTCGGCTGGCCCTGATGGGGTCGGGCATGGTCTCGAACAAGGAACTGACGGAAATATTCGATTCTCTCGGAGAGCAAAAGTAATGAACGATACCTACACGGTGCGCCGTGCGACCATGGACGATGTGAAGGATATCCACGCCCTGCTGATGGACAGTGCACGCAAGGGCCTGCTGCTGCCCCGCGCGCTGATCTTCCTGTACGGTCATGTCCGCAATTTTCTGGTCATCGACGATCCCCGGGGCGGCCTGGCCGCCTGTTGCGCCCTGGCGCCTGTCTGGGAGGACCTGGCCGAGGTCTGTTCGCTGGCGGTGCGCGAAGACCTGCGCAAGCAGGGTCTGGGCCGCAAGATCGTGACGGCCTGTGTCGACGACTGTCGCAGCCTGCATCTCAAAAAGGTCTTTTCCCTGACCTATCAGGCGGCTTTTTTCGAGCGCATCGGCTTCCATGAGGTGGACAAGGGCGTCCTGCCCCAGAAGATCTGGGCGGACTGCGTGCATTGCGCCAAGTATCCCGACTGCGACGAAACCGCCATGTTCCTGGAGCTTGCATAGCATGAACACCATCAAGGAGCGCAGGATCGTCTTTACTGCCGGCCAGATCGCCGAACGCGTGCGTGCCATGGCCGCCGAGATCGATGCCTGTTACGGCGATGACCCCGTGGTGGCCGTCTGCGTCCTCAAGGGGGCGGTGTTCTTTTTCACCGATCTTGTCCGGGCCATGCGCTCGGAGAACCTCGAACTGGATTTCGTCCGTCTGTCCAGCTACGGCAGGGGGACATCCAGTTCCCGCCATGTGGTGTTCAGCAAGGACGTGGATTGCGACATCGCCGGCAAGCATGTGCTGATCGTCGAGGATGTGGTGGACAGCGGACTGTCCATGCAGTTCCTGATGCGCCAGTTCGAGGCCCGCGGGGCCCGCAGCCTGCGCCTGGCCGCCCTGGTGGACAAGAACGAACGCCGCGAAGCGGATGTGCGCGTCGATTTTGCGGGCTTCAAGCTCGAGGAAGGCTTCATCATCGGCTACGGCCTTGACTATGCTGAAAAATATCGGGCCCTCCCCGATGTGGAAGAGCTGGTCTTCGAGCCTGCCGCCGATTAGCATCCGCCCGCACCTGGAGCCAAAAGATGGAAATCCAATGCCCCCACTGCGCCAGCCGTTTCAACCTGCCGGAAGACCTTGCCCGGCCAGGTGCGAAACTGCGCTGCTCCGTATGCAGGACGGTCTTTGCCCTGCAAATGCCCGAGCCTGCCCATGAGCCCATCCCGGATCTCTTGCCGGACGATGTGGAACAGCCCCGTCCCCGGCGGCGCTGGCTGTTCTGGCTGATGCTTCTGCTTTTGCTTGCCTGCGGCGGCGCCGCGGTCTACTGGTACTGCTGGCATGAGCGCCCCTTGGCCCCGGTCCAGGGGGCGGCGGCCGCTGCCGAAAATATTGCCCTGCTGACCATGAAGGACGTGCGCCAGTATTATGTGAACAATGAAAAAATGGGCAAGATACTGGTCATCGAGGGCAGGGTGGTCAATGAATTCCCCCAGCCCGTGAGCATGATCACCGTGGAAGCCGTGCTCTACGGTCAGGATCAGAAGGCCATCGCGTCCAACCGCCAGACCGCCGGCAACCAGCTGACGCCCCTGCAGCTCACTGTGCTGGACAAGGAAGCCATGGCCAGCCGCCTGGCTGACCCGGAAAAAGAGCAGGGGGCCAATGTGACCCTTCTGCCCGGCGCCAGTGCCCCCTTCATGGTGGTATTCGACAGCCCTCCCGGTGATGTCAGCGAATTCTACGTTGCCATCGTGGATGCGCAAAAGGGCGTGCCCCTGCCCCGTTAGGTATCCGCCAGACTGATTCAAAGCCCCGTGACGGGGCTTTTTTTATGCCTTTGGGCATGCCGTGGAAGCAGCCGGACGGCCGCCGGTTGCGCATGGTATGGCTGACTTCCGCGGTGGGGAAAAGGGGATGGATATATCACCCTGCCATGTATGTGATAGAAAACACAGGTAGCGGGATGGATCTTTGGCGCAATTTCGCATCATGACTGCATCCATACAGGCGCGATACTGCAACATCATCCCCACGAAAGGCCAACCTATGCCGCCATGCTTGCATGGGCTGCACTTTTTTTTTATTTTTTAGCCATGGCTAAAACGAGAGAAGTCTTTATCTGTTCTGCCTGCGGGGCACAGACCCTGCAGTGGCGCGGCCAGTGCCCCGGCTGCCATGAGTGGAACACCCTGCAGGCCGCGGCCCAGCCCAAAGCCCTGTCCCGCAGCAGCGTCAGGGGATCCGTACCGGCAGGCAGCCGTCCCGTGCCGCTGCAGGACGTGACCGAGACAGGGCATCATCCCTATCCCAGCGGCATCGCCTCGCTGGACAGGGTGCTGGGCAAGGGCCTGGTACCGGGGGCGGCCATCCTCATCGGCGGTGAACCGGGCATCGGCAAATCTACGCTCCTGTTGCAGGTGGCGGGGCTGGTCGCTGCCCAGGGGGGCCGGGTGCTTTACGCCAGCGGCGAAGAATCCCTGCCGCAGATCAAGGCCCGGGGACAACGGCTCGGCATGCTGCACGACAACCTGCTGGCCATGTCCACCTCCAGCGTTGACGAGGTCATCGCCGCTGTGGAGCTGGCCCCGCCGCGTTTGCTGGTGGTGGACTCGGTGCAGACCATGAGCAGCGTCGATGCCGAGGGCCTGCCCGGCAATGTCAACCAGGTGCGTGCCGTGAGCATGGCCCTGCTGGAAGCCTGCCGCCGTCTGGGCGTCACGCTGGTGCTGGTGGGCCATGTGACCAAGGACGGTGTCCTGGCCGGGCCCAGGCTGCTGGAGCATATGGTGGACACCGTCATCTCCCTTGAAGGCGACCGCCGCCAGATGTTCCGCCTGCTGCGTGTCTTCAAGAACCGCTTTGGCCCCAATGAGGAACTGCTGGTCTTCCGCATGGGGGGCCGGGGCATGGAAGTGGTGGACGACCCGTCCACGTTTTTTCTGGGCGACCGCGACGCCTCCCTGTCCGGCACGGCGGTGGTCATGGCCGTGGACGGCCAGCGCCCGCTGGCGGTGGAAGTACAGGCCCTGGTGGCCCGGACTTTCCTCAGCATCCCCCGGCGCGCGGCCCTCGGCTTTGATGCCAACCGTCTGCACTTGCTGCTGGCCGTGCTGGAAAAGCGCCTCAAGCTCAATTTCGGGCAGGTGGACATCTACGCCAAGGTCGGCGGCGGCATGAAACTGCAGGAACCCGGGCTTGACCTGGCCCTGGTGGCGGCGGTGCTGTCATCCTATTATGACGTTCCGCTGCCGGAAAAATGCGTCCTCTGGGGCGAGGTGGACCTCAACGGCCAGGTGCGGCCCGTGGCCGCCCATGACCTCCGCCTGGCCCAGGCACGCCGTCTGGGCTTCGACCCCGTGATCCATCCCGGCAAGGGCGGTATCGCGACCATCGCGGCCCTGCAGCAGAAACTTTTCCATCGCAAACAGTGAGCATAGCATGGCTCTTGAAATAGAACGCAAATATCTCGAGGTCGATTTCGACAGCTTGCGCCAGCGCCTGCGCCAGTGCGGCGCGCAGGGAGGGGAGGTCCATCTGGAACGGAACCGTATCTATGACCTGCCTGACGGATCCTTGCGTGCCGGACATCATTTGCTGCGCCTGCGCACGCAGGAATGGCCGGATCATGTACAAAACGTGCTGACGCTCAAGCTGCCGCCCGCCTCCGTACCGGATGCGGCCTTCAAGGTGCGCGAAGAACGGGAGACGCCCGTCACCGATGCCGCACAGATGCACGGCATTCTGGAAGGCCTGGGCTATGTGGTCCGTGCCTGCTACGAAAAGATCCGGGAGACCTGGACGCTGGAGCACACCACTGTCGACATGGATATCGTCCCCTTCGCCCGTGTGGTGGAACTGGAAGGACCCGAGGAGGAGATCCTGCGCCTGGAAGGCCCGCTGGGTCTTGACGATGTGCCTGTGAGTACTCAAAGTTATCATTATCTGCATCAGCAATGGCGACAGCAGAACGGTCTGCCGCCCGACCTGTCGTTTGTCTTCGAGCCCGAAGAACTGGCCCGCCGGCGCCGGGATCTGGGCCTGCCTACCGTGGAGGAGAGCCCTCATGGCCGATGAAACCTGGAACGAGCCGGGAACGGATACTGCCACCATCGTCACGAAAAAGATCAAGGAGCCGGACCGTTATGTGGTCCTGCTCCACAATGACGACTACACGAGCATGGATTTCGTTGTCGGTGTCTTGTGCGATATTTTTCACAAGACGCCGGAAGAAGCTACGGCCATCATGCTGGCCGTTCATCAGCAGGGTATCGGCCAGTGCGGTGTCTACACGCAGGAGATAGCGGAAACAAAGGTGGCGCTCGTCAGGCAACGGGCCCGGGCGGCGGGGTTTCCCTTGCGCTGCACCATGGAAAAATATCGTTGAGGATCATATGCTCAGTGCTGCTGTCCAGGAAGTTTTGAAGGTTGCCGTCCAGGAAGTGCAACGCCGCCGGCATGAATTGCTGACGGTGGAGCACATCCTGTTCTCATTGACGACCGTGGCCCCCGGCCGTCTGCTGCTGGAAGGCAGCGGGGCCAGTGTGGCGGTGTTGCGCGAACAGCTGGAAGGCTTTTTCCGTAACGAGATGCAGGTGCTGCCGGATCAGGGAGAACACGAGGTCCATCAGACGGCCGGCGTGCAGCGGGTGCTCGAACGGGCCCTGGGGCATATCCACGCTTCGGGACGGAGCCAGGTGGAGCTGGGCGACCTGTTCGTGGCCATCCTGGATGAAGAGGACAGCTATGCCCACTACTTCCTGACGCGTCAGGGAGTGGATCGCCTGGATGCGCTGACCTTCATCTCGCACGGCATGCCGGAAGGAGGCGGATCCCGGGGGGTGGCCCCCGATGCGGCCAAAGGGAAGGAAGAGGGCGAAGCCGGGGAGACTGTTCTGGAAAAGTACGCCACCGAGCTCACCGCCCGTGCCCGTGAGGGCAGGATCGACCCCCTGGTGGGACGTCAGGAAGAACTGGACAGGGCCATCGAGGTCCTGTGCCGTCGCCGCAAGAACAATCCCCTGTTCGTGGGCGATCCCGGTGTGGGCAAAACCGCACTGGCCGAAGGCCTGGCCCTGCGCATCGCCCAGGGGCAGGTCCCCAAAAAGTTCAAGGACGTCAAGATCTACGCCCTCGATATGGGTCTGATCCTGGCCGGCACCCGCTACCGCGGTGAATTCGAGAGTCGTCTCAAGGCCATCGTGGAAGAGCTCAGGGCCATCCCGGATGCGGTGGTCTTCATCGACGAGATCCACACCATCGTGGGCGCCGGGGCCACTTCCGGCGGTTCCATGGACGCTTCCAACCTGCTCAAGCCGGTGCTGGCCAGCGGGGAATTGCGTTGCATCGGCTCCACCACCCATGAGGAGTTCCGCAACCATCTGGAAAAAGACCGGGCCCTGACGCGGCGCTTCCAGCGCATCGACGTGGGGGAACCCGATGCCGAGGACTGCCTTGCCATCCTCAACGGCCTGCAGGCCCATTACGCGGGGCACCACCGCGTGCGCTACAGCGAGACCGTGCTGCGCAGCATCGTGGACCTTTCCAACCGCTATGTCCGTGACCGCCTGCAGCCGGACAAGGCCATCGACGTGATGGACGAAGTGGGGGCCGCCGTTGACCTGCGCCGCAAGGATGACAAGCGGACGGCCGCCGTCACGGTGGCGGACGTGGAACGCGTCGTGGCCCGCATGGCCGGTGTGCCCGTGAGGACGGTCTCCGGGCAGGAGCGGAACCGCCTGGCCAATCTGGAAAAGAACCTCAAGCAGATCGTCTTCGGGCAGGAAGAAGCCGTGGAGCAGACCGTGCGCGCCATCCTGCGCTCGCGCGCGGGCCTGGGGCAGCGCCAGCGGCCCACGGGCGCCTTCCTCTTCTATGGTCCCACCGGTGTGGGCAAGACGGAGCTGGCCCGCGGGCTGGCCCAAATCATGGGAGTGGAGTTCCTGCGTTACGACATGAGCGAATATATGGAGCCGCATACGGTCTCGCGGCTCATCGGTTCGCCGCCGGGCTATGTGGGCTTCGACCAGGGCGGTCTGCTGACCGAGGCCGTGCGCAAGGCCCCATATTCCGTGGTCCTGCTGGACGAGATAGAAAAGGCCCACCCCGACATCTTCAACATCCTGCTGCAGGTCATGGACTACGGCACCCTGACGGACAATTCCGGCCGCAAGACGGACTTTTCCCATACGGTGCTCATCATGACGTCCAATGCCGGGACGTTCGAGATGTCCAGGGCCAGCATAGGCTTTGGCAAGGCCGCGCCCGAAGATGCGGCCAGCAAGGCCCTGGGAGCCGTGGAACGGTTGTTCACTCCTGAATTCCGCAACCGTCTCGATGCCATGATCCCGTTCCGGGCCCTCACGCCCGCCATGATGCAGCGCATCGTGGACAAGTTCCTGCGCGAGATCGGGAACAGCCTCGCGGAGCAGCAGGTCACGCTGGCCTCCACGCCCCGTGCCCGTGCCTGGCTGGCGGAAAAGGGCTATGATCCCGCCATGGGCGCGCGTCCGCTGCGGCGTCTGCTGCGCAGCCGGGTGGAGGACGCCCTGGCCGGCGAGCTGCTCTTTGGCCGGCTGCGCCACGGCGGTCTCGTCCGCCTGGGTGTCAAGGACAATGAACTCGTGCTCCAGTTCCCTGACGCGGCCCCTGCCCAGGGCGCGGAAGCGAAGGAGGGAGATGACGGCCGCAACGATGCGTAAGCAGATAGCTCTGTATGCGGCGCAGTTTCCCACGCCGGGATGCTGCACCGCAGAAGGGATATTGTGTGCCGGTGGCGACCTGCTGCCGGCACGTCTGCTGGCGGCCTACAGCCGGGGCATCTTTCCCTGGTACGGTGAGGATACGCCCCTGCTGTGGTGGTGCCCCGATCCCCGCTGCGTGCTGCCGCTGGAGGACTTTCATCTTCCGCGCCGCAGTGCCCGGGCCTTGCGCAATCGCCCGTTCGAACTGCGGATGGATACGGCCTTTTCCCGCGTCATCCGGGCCTGCGCGGCGCCCCGTCGCGACAGTGAAGGGACATGGATACTGCCCGAGATGATAGCGGCCTATGAGCGCCTGCATGCCCTGGGCTATGCCCATTCCGTGGAGGCCTGGCGGGATGGAGAGCTGCTGGGCGGCCTGTACGGTGTGGCCTTGGGGCGGGCCTTTTTCGGGGAATCCATGTTCCACCGCTGTCCCGAGGCCTCGCGGGCGGCCCTTGCGGGCCTGGTGGCGTTCCTGCGCGGGCGGGATTTCCTCCTGCTGGACTGCCAGCAGGCCACGCCCCACATGCTGGCCATGGGCGCGCGGGACATCCCCCGCAGGGAATTCCTGGCGCTCCTGCGGCAGGCGGTGCCTGTCCCTGATCCTGAACCTGTCTCCCAGCTGCCGTGGCTGCCGTGGCGGATGTCTTTCCGCTATGATGCTGCCCTTGGCTGGATTCCCGATGAACGATGATGAACCAGTCCCCTTTCAAGCTCCATAGCGCCTATGCCCCCACAGGTGACCAGCCGGAGGCCATCGATTCCCTGGTGGCCAATCTGGAAGCCGGTGTGCCGGAACAGATACTGCTGGGCGTGACCGGCTCCGGCAAGACCTTCACCATGGCCAATGTCATTGCCCGTTGCGGCCGTCCGGCGCTGGTGCTGGCCCCCAACAAGACGCTGGCCGCCCAGCTCTACAACGAGTTCCGCGAATTTTTCCCGCAGAACGCTGTGGAGTATTTCGTCAGTTATTACGACTACTACCAGCCGGAAGCCTATGTGCCCGCCTCGGACACCTACATCGAGAAAGATTCGTCCATCAACGACAATATCGACAAATTGCGCCATGCCGCGACCCATGCCCTGCTCACCCGGCGCGACGTGATCATCGTGGCTTCGGTCTCCTGCATCTACGGCCTGGGCTCGCCCGAATTCTATGCCCGCATGATCATCCCGGTGGAAGTGGGGCAGCATATGTCCATGGATGCCCTCATCACCCGTCTGGTGGAAGTCCAGTACGAACGCAACGACTATGACTTCCATCGCGGCACGTTTCGTGTGCGCGGGGACGTGCTGGAGATCATCCCCGCCTACCATCACGAGCGGGCCCTGCGTATCGAGTTTTTCGGTGATGACATCGACTCCATGCGCGAGGTGGATCCGCTGACCGGGGACGTACTGGCGGAAGTGGGCAAGACCGTCATCTATCCGGCCAGCCACTTCGTCTCCGCCCAGGACAACCTCAAGCGGACCACGGCCGACATCCGGCAGGAATTGCTGGAACGCCTGACGGCCTTCAAGGCGAGCGGGCGCCTGGTGGAGGCGCAGCGTCTGGAGCAGCGGACCCAGCTGGATCTGGAGATGATCGAGGAGCTGGGCTACTGCAACGGCATCGAGAACTATTCCCGTCATCTGGACGGCCGCAAGGCCGGGGAGCCGCCTTCCTGCCTGCTCAACTATTTCCCCGAGGACTTCATCCTGTTCGTGGACGAGTCCCACATCACCGTGCCGCAGGTGGGCGGCATGTTCAAGGGCGACCGCTCGCGCAAGCAGACCCTTGTGGACTACGGCTTCCGCCTGCCCTCGGCCCTGGACAACCGGCCCCTGCAGTTCGACGAGTTCCGTTCCCTGCTGCATCAGGTGGTCTACGTTTCGGCCACACCGGGCAAATACGAGATGGATCAGTCCCAGGGCATCATTTCCGAGCAGATCATCCGGCCCACGGGCCTGGTGGACCCGGAAGTGGAGGTGCGTCCCACCAAGGGACAGATGGAAGACCTGCTGGGCGAATGCCGGGAGCGCATCCGGCGCGGGGAACGGGTGCTGGTGACCACCCTTACCAAGCGCATGGCCGAAGACCTGACCGAGTATTGCTGCACTATGGGCGTCAATGCCCGCTACCTGCATTCGGATATCGACACCCTGGAGCGTTTGCAGATCATCAGGGCCCTGCGGCAAGGGGAGTTCGACGTGCTGGTGGGCATCAACCTGCTGCGCGAAGGCCTGGACATCCCCGAGGTCTCGCTGGTCTGCATCCTTGATGCCGACAAGGAAGGTTTCCTGCGCTCCACGGGCTCGCTCATCCAGACCTTTGGCCGTGCGGCGCGCAATGTCCACGGACACGTCATCCTGTATGCCGATACGGTCACGGCCTCCATGCGCGCGGCCATGGACGAGACCGAACGGCGCCGGGCCAAGCAGACCGCTTATAACACGGAGCACGGCATCACGCCGCGGAGCACCCGGAAAAGCCTTGAATCTCCGCTGGATGCCCTGTATGTGGATACCGGTCCTTCATCGCGGGGCAAGGGCAGGGGACGTGCGTCCCGACAGGACGATGCCGTGCCCCTGACTGCCGAAGATACCGCGGCGCTGGTCCAGCGTCTGGAAAAAGAGATGCGCGAGGCGGCCCGTGAACTGGAGTTCGAACGTGCCGCCGCCCTGCGGGACCGTATCCGGGCCCTGCGTGAACGCCTTATTGCCCTGCCGGAGTGATCATGAGTCCAGAACAGCTTTCCCTTTTCGGTGCACCTGCCGCCAAAGACCGGGCCGGGAGCAAGGCAACAGGGCAGGCCCCTGTGCCGCCCGCCGCATCCGCGGCGCCTGTGGATCCCCTGAGCCTGCCCGAACCGTCCAGGGATATGCCCCGGGAGCGGATGGCATGGCTTGTGACCATCCTGGAGCACCATAACTATCTGTATCATACGCTGGACAAGCCGGTCATCAGCGACGATCAGTACGATGCCCTGTTCCGGGAGTTGAAGGCCCTGGAGGAAGAGCATCCGCAATGGCGCAGCCCCCATTCGCCCACGCTGCGCGTAGGGGGCGGACTGCTGGGCGGGCTGCCCAAGCAGCGCCATCGTCAGCGCATGTACGGTCTGGACAATGTTTTTTCCGCCGAGGAATGGCAGGAATTCGTGGCCCGAATGCAGCGCGCCCTGCCTGAGGTGCCGCTGGCCTTTTGGTGTGACCCCAAGCTGGATGGCCTTGCCCTGGAGATCATCTATGAAAACGGCATCCTGCAACAGGCGCTGACCCGCGGGGACGGGGAGGAGGGCGAAGTGGTCACCGAAGCCGTGCGCACCATCCGTACGGTCCCCCTGCGCCTGCGCGGGGCCGGTCCCTTCCCGGAACGGCTGGAAGTGCGTGGCGAGGTGGTCATCTACAAAAAGGATTTTGCCGCCATCAACGAGCATCGGGAATCCCTGGGCCAGAAGCTGCTGGCCAATCCGCGCAATGCCGCTGCCGGGGCCCTGCGCCAGCTGGATGTTGCCAATACCCAGCAGATGCCCCTGCGTTTTTTGGCCTACAGCCTGGGCGAGGCCCGCTGGGGGCGGGCGCTCCCCTGCCATTTCCAGCATGAGCTGGCGACCCGTCTGCGCGACTACGGTTTTTTGACGCCGCCCGACGGCAGGCTCTGCGCCGATCCGGCCGCGGTGGAAGCCTATGTGGAAAGCGTGCGCCAGGGACGGGCGGATTTCCCCATGGAGATCGATGGCGCCGTGGCCAAGCAGGATGACCTGGAAGCGCAGGAGGCCCTGGGCTTCACGGCCCGCGCGCCGCGCTTCGCTATCGCCTTCAAGTTCCCGGCCATGCAGGTGCATACCCGTCTGACCGGTATCGAGATCCAGGTGGGGCGCACCGGTGTCCTGACTCCCGTGGCCCGGCTGGAGCCGGTTGCCGTGGGTGGGGTCATGGTCACCCGTGCCACCCTGCACAACGAGGACGAGATCCTGGCCAAGGATGTGCGGGTAGGGGATACGGTCATCGTGCAGCGGGCCGGCGATGTCATCCCCGAAGTGGTGGGGCCGGTACTGGAGGAACGCCCCGCGGGGGCAAGGCCGTTCGAATTCCCGCATATCTGTCCTGTCTGCGGCGAGCCCGCCCACCGTGAGCCCGGTGAAGCGGCCTGGCGCTGCGGCAATATCTCCTGCCCGGCGGTACGCTTGCGCTCCATCTGCCATTTCGTGTCCAAGGCCGGCCTGGACGTGCAGGGCGTGGGACAGAAATGGATGGAGCAGCTGGTCAGCAGCGGCCATGTCACCAGCCCGGAACAGCTGTTCCGGCTCACAGTGCAGGATCTGCTGCCCTTTGACCGCATGGGGGACGTGCTGGCCCAAAAGATAGTGGACGCTTTCGATGACGCCCGCCATAACGCCACGCTGGCCCGGCTCATCAGCGCCCTGGGCATCCGTCATGTGGGCGAGCAGACCGCCCGCATGCTGGCGGCGCATTTTCACGACATGGATGCCCTGGCGGCCACCGATACCCAGCGCCTGCTGGAGCTGCCGGATGTGGGGCCCGAAGTGGCCAGCTCCATCCGCAGCTTTTTTGAAAGCCCGGCCAACCAGCATATGCTGGCCGGATTACGCGAGGCAGGCCTGTGGCCCGTGGCTGCGCCAGAACCTGCCGCGGCCGGTGGGGAGGGCCCCCTGCAGGGGAAGAAAATCCTCTTCACCGGTACGCTTTCCATGCCCCGGGGCAAGGCCAAACAGCTGGCCGAAGCGGCCGGTGCCGTGGTGCTGGGCAGCGTGAGCAAAAAACTGGATATCCTTGTGGTGGGCGAAGATCCGGGCAGCAAACTGGAAAAAGCCCAAAGCCTGGGGATCGCCGTCCTGGACGAAGCGGCCTTTCTGGGCCTGCTCGCTGACAGGACGGACGCATAACTTTCAACAGAACAGGATGGAGAAGCAATGAGCACGCCGATCATCGTCATGGGTGCCAATGGCCGCATGGGCCGGACCATCTGCACGCTGGTGCAGGAAGACCCCGCCTTCACGCTTGCGGGCGTGGTGGAACGCAGCGAGTTCGCCGCCGGTCTGGACGCGCTGCCGTGCCCGGTGAGCCAGAATGTGGAAGAACTGCTGCAAGGCCTGGACGGCAAAGCTGTCGTCGTGGATTTCACCGCTCCCGAGGTCAGCCTGGCCACGGCCCGCAGTGTGGCCAGGTTCGGTGCGGCCCATGTGATCGGCACCACCGGCTTCACCAATGAGCAAAAGCAGGAGCTGGCCAGGCTGGCCGAAAGCTGCCGCATGTTCTGGGCGCCCAATATGAGCATCGGCGTCAACGTGCTGCTCAAGGTCCTGCCCGAACTGACCCGAGCCCTTGGCGACAAGTACGATATCGAGATGGTTGAGCTGCACCATAACCGCAAAAAGGACTCCCCCAGTGGGACTGCCCTGCGCCTGGGCGAATGCCTGGCCGAAGCCCGCGGCTGGGATCTGGACGACGTCTGCTGTTCCGCCCGAGACGGCATCATCGGCGAGCGTCCCAAGGCACAGATCGGCATCCAGGCCATTCGCGGCGGAGATGTGGTCGGTGTGCACACGATCTATTTCATGGGCCCCGGCGAGCGCATCGAAGTGACCCATCAGGCCCACTCGCGCGAGACCTTTGCCCAGGGGGCCCTGCGGGCCGCTGCCTGGCTGTGCGGGCAGCAGCCGGGACGCCTGTACGGAATGCAAGACATTTTCTAGAAAATATCTTGAATTTTGACGGGCCCTGCGGTAGGCTTCTGAAAAATCTCGCAGGAACAGGGCGTCGCAGACGCTTACGGGGGCCCCATGCCACAGGTAGCAGCACGCATCAATGACGAACAGGAACGCTGGCTCAAGGATTATTTTCGCACCAAGAGCGCCGGCGCGGAATTCATCCTGCCCTGGGCTGTGGATACCTTTTTCCGTGCCATGGCCAACATCAAACAGATGTTCACCGCTGCCGAGCTGAAGACCATCGTGGAAGCGCACAAGGATACGCGCCTGCTGCCTGACCACACGCGCCTGTCCTACCTTCTGCTGCGGGTCAGCGATGCGTGCGAGCTCAACAATCTGCATGCCCGGCATGGCGCCAGCCGCTCCAGCCTGGAAAGCAAGCTCAAAAGTCTGGACGATACCCAGGCAACGGCCCTGATGGTCTGGGCATCGGCTTTCTGGGTGAGCCGGAACTGCTCTGCCGGCAGTCTGGATGAATACATCAACGCCTATTAAAGAAGGACGCCCTGCGCAAGCAGGGCGTTTCTGCATGTTTTTTTCTGCACTTTCCGGCCTTCACAGGCCTTTTTTTCGGTCTTATAACTGGGAAAGTCAGGCCGCACATGGCGGCCATTCTTTTCTGCACTGCCGTACCCGGCATCAAACCGGCCTTTTATTATGCGCGTACTTCATACATCGGACTGGCATCTGGGCCGCCCGCTTTTCGGCCAGAAACGCTACGAGGAATTTTCGGCTTTCCTGGACTGGCTTGCCCGCACATTGCAGGAAAAAGAGGTGGATGTCCTGGTCGTCCCGGGGGATATCTTCGATAGCGGCACGCCCAGCAACAGGGCCCAGCGCCTGTACTATGACTTTTTGCGGCAGGTCTATCTCTCACCCTGCCGTCATGTGGTCATCACTGCCGGCAATCACGATTCGCCGTCCATGCTGGGGGCTTCACGCGAGATATTGCAGGTCCTGGATATCCATGTGGTGGGCAACCTGCCCGAAGATCCCGCGGATGAGGTCAAGGTCCTGCGGGATGCCCAGGGCAAGGTCGCGCTCATCGTCTGTGCCGTTCCCTTCCTGCGTGATGCCGATATGCGCCTGGTGGAGGAAGGGGAGAGCAGCGGCGACAAGGAAAGCAAGATGCAGGAAGCCATCCGCCGGCATTACGCGCAGGTCCTGGAAGAGGCGGCGGCGCTGCGGGACCGTCTGGCGCCTGATGTCCCCCTGCTTTGTATGGGGCATCTGTTCACTGCCGGCGGGCAGACCGTTGACGGCGATGGCGTGCGTGATCTTTATGTGGGCTCGCTGGCGCATGTCCCGGCGTCCATCTTCCCGCCGTGCATCGATTATCTGGCCCTGGGGCACCTGCATGTGCCCCAGCGGGTGGGAGGCATGGAGCATATGCGCTACAGCGGCTCGCCCCTGCCTATGGGCTTTGGCGAAGCCTCGCAGCCCAAAAGCGTCTGCCTGGTCGATTTCAGCGGGCGCTCGGCCCGTGTGGAACTGCTGCCTGTGCCGGAATTCCAGAAGCTGGAGCGGGTGAGCGGTTCCATGAGCGAGATACTCAGCCGTCTGGCAGCGCTGCGGGACAGTGACAGTTCCGCCTGGCTGGAAGTGGTCTATACCGGTGATGACCTTGAGGGCAGCCTGCGCCGGCAGGTGGAGACGGCTGTGGCCGGGAGCGGGCTGCGCGTCCTGAAGATCCGTAATGCGCGCCTGCCGGACAGCCAGCCGAGTCTGGACGATACGGGCAGGAACCTTGAAGAGCTGGGCGAGACAGAAGTTTTTTCGCGCTGCCTTGCAGCCCGGAAGATCGAAGGGGCCCAGGCCGACCTGCTCATGCGCCTGTACGGAGAGATCCTCACCGCCATGCACGAAACAGACAGCAATGCCGAATAGGGGCCGCCATGCGCATCCAGAACATACGTTTCCAGAATCTCAATTCCCTGACCGGCATCTGGGAGATCGACCTGACCCGGCCAGACTTCGTCTCCGCCGGGATCTTTGCCATCACAGGCCCCACGGGGGCCGGCAAGACGACCATCCTGGACGCCATCTGCCTGGCCCTGTACGGCCGGACGCCGCGGCTCAAGACCCTGAGCGACAGCGAGAACGAGATCATGTCCCGTCAGACCGGCGAGTGTATGGCGGAGGTGGTCTTCCAGATCGCCTCCGGGCGCCGTTACCGCTGCCACTGGAGCCAGCGCCGGGCCCGGAAATCCCCGGAAGGCAGGCTCCAGGCGGCCCGGCACGAGATAGCGGACGCGGACAGCGGCCAGATCATCTGTGCCCAGAAAAGGGATATGGCCAGGGTGGTCACCGAGATAACCGGGCTGGATTTTGACCGCTTCACCCGCTCCATGATGCTGGCCCAGGGAGGTTTCTCGGCCTTTCTGGATGCTTCGGCCGACAGCCGGGCCCCCATACTTGAGAGCATCACCGGCACGGAGAAGTACAGCCGCATCTCCATGCTGGTACATGAACGGCACCGGCAGGAAAAACTCCTGCTGGAGGACATGCGCAAGGAGCTGGCCGGCAAGCCCCTGCTGGCCGCGGACGAGGAGCAGGCCTTGCGGCAGCAGCTGTCCCGGCTGGAAGAGCAGGGCCGGCTGCTCAAGACACAGGCGCAGCAGATGCAGCAGGCCGTGCAGTGGCTGCGGGGGCTTGATACGGCCCGGAGCCAGCTGGCCCGGATAGAAGCGGAGGAGGAAAAACTTTCCCTCAGGGAGCAGGCGTTCCGCCCGCAGGCTCTGCGGCTGGAACAGGCACAGCGGGCTGCCCGCCTGGAAGGCAGTTATGCTGCTTTGCTGCAATTGCGTCATCAGCAAAGCCTGCTGACGGAACAGCGGCAGAACCATGCCACGGAGCTGCCCCGCTTGCAGGAGAAATTGCAGGAAGCCCGGCATAAACAGGAAGCGTGTGCCCGTCAGCTCGAAGAGGCCAAAGCGGAGCAGGCACGCCAGACGCCGTTGCTGCATCAGGTACGGGCCCTCGACATCCAGCTGGAAAGCTCGGAAACGGAGGTGCGTCGTGTCCTGCTGGATGTTCGCCAGCAGGAACAGGCCCTTGCCTCGTTACAGGCCCGCCGCGACAGTCGGCGGCAGGCGCTCGATGATATCCTCCGGCAGCAGGCCGCCGTGAAAAGCTGGCTGGACAGCCATGCGGCAGACGCCGGGCTGATGGAGCAGCTGAGCGGCATCGAGGCCGGTATCCAGCGGGTGCACGATCTTGAGCAGAAGCAGCGGCAACGGGACATGGCCCTGCGACAGGCCAGCCAGCAGCTGGAGAAGGACAACGCACGGCTGGCTGAACGTCTCCGGCGTCAGGAAGTCGCCGCCACCGAACTCTCTCAGCTGGAAAGCAGACGCCGGAACTTGCTGGCGGAAAAAGAAAAACTTCTGGAGGGACGTTCCCTGCTCCAGTGGCAGGAAGAATATAGCGGCATCCAGAAAAAGATCCTGCTGTTACAGGCTATTGAAAAATCTCTGAATGATGTTTTTCTTTACCATACCGAGTTACAGCGCTGGCGGCAGCAGTTGCAGCAGTGGCAGGAACAGCATCAGCAAAATAAAACACTTCTGGAACAGCAGCAGGCTTTGCGGGATGCGCTGGAAGTCTCGCTGGCAAGTCTGGAGCGGGAACGCATGCTGGCCCTGCGCATCGCCAGCCTGGAGCAGCATCGGGCTGCGCTCGAGGAAGGACATGCCTGTCCCCTGTGCGGCTCACTGGAGCATCCTTACCTGCTGCAGGGGCTGCCGACTTCCGACAGCTGGCAGCAGATAGAAGATGTCCGTCAGCGCTTCACGGTGACGGATCAGCAGTGTGCCGCCTTGAGGGAGCGATTGACAGGTCTGGAACAAAGCCTGCTCGTCGGCATGGAGAATGCCCGGTCGCTCCAAGACAAGCTGCAGAAATCCCAGGAATATCTGGCACAACTGGCAGAGAAGGCCGGGCTGCCTTCCCTGCTGCGGGAATCCCTGGAAAGTGCCACGAACTTCGTGCGGGAACAGCAGGAAAGGTTGGCCGAACTTCTGCGGGAGCTCTATCAGCGGATATCCACGGCAGACAAGCTTGAAAAGACCTGCCAGATGCTGGATGACAATCTCCCCCGCCTGCAGGAACAAAAGGCGATGCTGGATCAGGCCGTCGAGCAGCTCAGGCATGAGCTGGACATGGCCACTGCCGAGCAGCAGCGGGTACGTCAGGAAGTGGAGCAACTGCGACAGGAAGGACAGCAGGGGAGACAGGCCCTCGACACGATGCTGGCTGCCTATGATCTCGGCACCGCCGATGCTGAACTTTTGTCCATAGTGTCTGCCTTGAAGACCCGCCGTGCGGAATGGGAACGTCAGACGGCGGCCCTTTCACACCTGGCCGCTTCCCGGCAGGAACTTGAGCTGGCGGCAGGGCAGCATGATCAGGAAGTGAGATCGCAGCAGGCACACCTGGAGGCGCAGCAGCGGGAAGCCCGGGAACGGGAAGAGCAATGGAAAAAGCTGCACGAACAGCGTCTGGCCCTGTTTGCCGAAAAAGATGTCCAGGAAGTCGAGGCCGGGCTGGCCCGGGCAGTGACACAAGGTGAGCAGCGACTTGCCGACCAGACCGCCGTGGCCGGCAGGATGTCGGATGTGGTCACCATGACAGAATCCGCCATCAGAGAAAAAGATGCCTTGCTGGCCGGTATCGCCGGCCAGACAGAGCACGCCGGGCAGGCCTTCGCGCAAGGCCTGCAGCAGGAAGCCTTTGCCGACGAACGGAGTTTTTTGCAAGCCTGCCTGCCTGCGGACGAAAGGGGAGAACTGGAGCGGCTTTCACAGGAACTGCACGAAGCCCGCATGGAGCTGTCGGGGCGGAGCAGAGCGGCCAGGGAGCATCTGGCCACCGAGACCGCCAGGGCCCTGACGACAAAGAACCAGGAAGAACTGGAACAGGCACTGGCTGCGCTGGATCAGCAGCAGGCAGCACAGCAACAGGAACAGGGAGCATGCCTGCAACGGCTGGCGGACAATGAGCGTTTGCATCAGGAGCAGCGCGTACTGGTAGAGCGCATGGAACAGCAGGAACGCGTGTTCGAGCAATGGTCCGCGTTGCAGGAACTGATAGGGTCCGCTGACGGGAAAAAATTCCGTAACATCGTCCAGCAGATGAACCTTGAGTTGATGGTCGCCCATGCCAATGGGCAGCTGGTCAAAATGACTGACCGCTATATGCTGGAGGTGGGCAGCGGGCCGTTGGAGCTCAATATCCGTGATAACTACCAGGCCGGAGAGCTGCGCAGCACAAAAAACCTCTCTGGAGGCGAAAGCTTTCTTGTCAGCCTGGCCCTGGCCCTGGGGCTCTCCCAGATGGCCAGCCGTACTACCAGGATCGATTCCCTCTTCCTTGATGAAGGTTTCGGTACGCTGGATGAAGATGCGCTGGACACAGCGCTGAGTACCTTGGCCAGCCTGCAGCAGCGGGGGAAACTGATCGGTATCATCTCCCACGTACAGAGTTTGAAGGAACGAGTGCCAACTCAGATAGAGGTGCTTCCCATCGGTGGCGGCAGGAGCCGCATCCTTGGTCCCGGGTGCCGCCATAAAAGCGAATGCGACAATTGATAATTGCTTTTATTTAGACCACTAAAAAAGCAAAATTCCCCAGAAAGGCTCAAAATCAATTCTGAGCCTTTCTGGGGAATTTATGATTATTGGGACGGAAAATTTTTTTTGAGGGCTTAAAATCAAAATATGGGCCATACTTTTTCACGCATTATTCCTAAAAAACGGCTGACATCTGCGCCTGCAAGATGAAAAACGGCGGCTATCGGTAAAAATCCTTCCTGGAGGGCAATTTTTTAAAGTAATACATTAATTTTTTGAGGAGCCTCCCCCTCCCTTGCCATCCGGGATCAGCGTCCAAAAATTGGCCACCTGTTCAAAAATTAGTCAGGCCCGCGTCGGGATTGCTGCCAGCATCTTTGTTGTTTTCTGGCGGTGAATGCGCTATACAAGGGGACTTCACAGGAAATTATTTGTTTAAGGAGCAAATATACCATGACTGACGAAAAGAATCTGTCCACCTTCGAAGAAGGCAGCGAAGACTTCGCCGCCATGTTCGCGGCCCAGGAAGCCGGCACTGTGCGCCTGCAGCCTGGCCAGAAAGTGACGGGCACCATCATCACCATCACCGGCGACTCTGTCTTTGTGGATGTGGGCATCAAGCTGGATGGCATCATGGACCGCAAGGACATCCTCGATGCCGACGGCAACGAAAGCGTTGCCCCTGGTGACAGCATCGAAGTCTATGTCGTGGGTACCTCCGCTGGTGAGATCCGTCTGTCCCGCTCCATGAGTGGCGCCGGCATGGCTGCCCTGGAAGACGCCCGCGACGCCGGTGTGCCCGTGGACGGCCGCGTGACCGGTACCTGCAAGGGCGGCTACACTGTCAGTGTGATGGGCAAGAACGCCTTCTGTCCCGGCAGCCAGATGGACAGCGTGAGCGTGACCGACGCCGAAGCCCTGGTGGGCCGTACCATGCAGTTCCTCATCATCCGTGTGGAAAACCGCGGCCGCAACATCGTGGTCTCCCGCCGTGCCCTGCTGGATCGTGAGCGTCAGGAAAATCTGGAAAAGGTCCTGGCCTCCCTCAATGTGGGCGATACCGTGGAAGGCCGCATCACCCGTCTGGCCTCCTTTGGTGCCTTCATGGAACTGGCCCCCGGCGTGGAAGGCATGATCCACCTCTCCGAACTGTCCTGGTCCCGCGTGAACAGCGCTGACGAAGCGGTGGCCGTGGGCGATGTGGTGCGCGCCAAGCTTCTGTCCGTCAGCAAGGACGACAAGGGCCGTACCCGTATTTCCCTGTCCCGCAAGAAGGCTGAAGGTGATCCCTGGCTTCAGGTCGCCGACCGTCTGACCGCCGGCAGCGTGGTGGAAGGAAAGGTCGTGCGTATCGCTCCCTTCGGTGCTTTCGTGGAACTGCTGCCTGGCGTGGAAGGGCTGGTGCACCTTTCCGAAATGTCCTGGACCAAGCGCGTGAACAAGGCCGAGGACGTGGTGAGCGTGGGCGACGTGATCTCCGTCAAGATCAAGGATATCAACGTGGAAAGCCGCCGCATCTCCCTGAGCCTGCGTGACGCCGAAGGCGACCCCTGGCAGGATGCCGACCAGCGCTTCGCTGCCGGTACCGTGGTGACGGGTACGGTGGAAAGCCGCAGCCAGTTCGGCCTGTTTGTGAGCCTGGCCCCCGGCATCACCGGCCTGCTGCCCGCCGGCGTGATCAAAAATGCCAAGAACAGCGGTGAATTCTCCAAGCTGGACAAGGGTGACAGCGTGACCCTGGTCGTGCAGTCCGTGGATACGGCTGCCCGTCGCATCAGCCTGGCTCCCGAAGGTATGGAAGAGGCTTCCGCCGCTGAAGACAAGTCCTGGAAACAGCACACCAGTTCCGCTCCCAAGGATGCCGGCATGAGCATCATGGCACAGGCTTTGCAGAAGGCTCTGCAAAACAAACGCTAAGGAGTGTGCCCTGTATGAGGATTAAACACTTTCTCCCTGCCGTGCTGGCTCTGGTCCTGTTCACGGCAGCGCAATTCGCCCAGGCGGCCAGCCTTCCCGAGTTCAGTGAGCTGGCTGCCAAATGCGGCCCGGCTGTCGTCAACATCAGTGCGGAGCGTACCTCTCCGGCTGCGGCCGGCCCTGAGGAATTCTTCGGCGAGATGTTCCGCGGTATGCCGCCGGGAGCGGACCGCTTCTTTGAATTTTTCGGCGGTCCCAATGCGCGCGGAAAGCGTCCTCCGCAAAAACAGATGTCGCGTGGTTCCGGTTTCATCATCTCGCCTGACGGTTATATCGTGACCAACTACCATGTGGTGGCCGATGGTGACAGCATCCAGGTGACCCTGGACGAAAGCAACGGCAAAACTGCCCCGCTGACGGCCACGGTCGTGGGGACGGACGAAGATACGGACCTTGCCCTGCTCAAGGTCGATGCCAAAAAGGACCTGCCCTTCCTCAAGTTCGGCGATTCCGATGCCCTGCTGGTGGGGGAATGGCTGCTGGCCATCGGCAATCCTTTCGCTCTGGACCATACGGTCACGGCCGGTATCCTTTCGGCCAAGAACCGCAACATCCATGCCGGTCCGTTTGACAACTTCCTGCAGACGGACGCCTCCATCAATCCCGGCAACAGCGGTGGTCCGCTGCTGAACATGAAGGGCGAGGTCATCGGCATCAATACGGCCATCATCGCCAGCGGGCAGGGGATCGGCTTTGCCATCCCCAGCAACATGGCGGCCGGTATCGTGGAACAGATCAAGAGCGGCAAAAAGGTCAGCCGCGGCTGGATCGGCGTGACCATCCAGGATGTGGATGAAAACACGGCCAAGGCTCTCGGCATGGAACATCCCGCCGGTGCCCTGGTGGCCAGCGTCCTGGACGGTGAGCCGGCGGCCAAGGCCGGCATCGAAGCCGGTGACGTCATCACCAAGGTCAACGGCAAGAGCGTGGAAGATGCCTCCGCCCTGTTGCGGGCCATCGCGGCCCACAAACCTGGTACGGCAGTGACCCTGGCCGTGTGGCGCAACGGCAAAGCTGTTGAGCTGAACGTGACCCTGGGGGATCGTCAGGCAGGCGTCAACGGCGGCAAGCCTTCCGAGGCCGGCCAGAAGCAGCAGAACCAGGGCCAGCTTGGCCTGACCGTGCGTCCCCTCAAGGATGAGGAGCGCCGCGAGCTGAAGCTGGACGGCAAGGGCGGCCTGCTGGTCCTGGATGTGGATTCCAGCAAGCCTGCTGCCGAAGCCGGTGTCCGGCCCGGTGACGTCATCATCAAGGCCAACCGCCAGACGGTATCTTCTCCCGAAGACCTGTCAAAGATAGTGACGGGCGAGGGCAGCAAGCGGGGTGCCGTCATGCTGCAGATCAACCGCCGGGGCGAGAATATCTTCCGCGCGGTTCCTGTAACCGGTGGCAAATAGTCCAAACATATGATCACGGGGGGCCTGCAAGGCCCCCTTTCTTTTTTACTGGCTTGCGGGTCGGCAGGGGAAACGGTAGAAAAGGGGCAGGAGGATACATCATGGCAGTACATCCCCATGCCGGCAAGCTGCCGGCGCCCGAGACACTGGAAAATATTCCCGCGCTCGTCAGTGCCTACTACACGGAATCCCCCGATCCGCACCAGGCTGCGCAACGTGTGTCCTTTGGTACATCCGGGCACCGTGGCTCCTCGCTGAAACAGACCTTCAACGAACGCCACATCCATGCCATCACCCAGGCCGTCTGCGATTACCGCAAACAGCACGGCATCACCGGCCCTCTGTTCATGGGCGGGGATACGCACGCCCTGTCGGAACCGGCCTTTCGCAGCGCTCTTGAAGTCCTGACAGCCAATGATGTCCAGGTGCGCATCTCCCACGACGGCTCCGCCACGGCGACCCCCGCGGTCTCCCATGCCATCCTGTGCTGGAACAGCGAATACGGCAGCCAGGCCCTGGCTGATGGTATCATCATCACGCCCTCCCATAATCCCCCGGCTGACGGTGGTTTCAAATATAATCCACCGCATGGCGGACCCGCCGAAACGGCGGTGACCGCCTGGATCGAAAACCGGGCCAACGGCTATCTCGACCATCTCAATTGTGACGTCCACCGCCTGCCATACAGCAGTGCCCGACGTTCTTCTCTGGTGCACGGTTATGATTTTACGGCCCGCTATGTGGAAGATCTGCCGCGCATCCTGGATATGGACAGCATCGCTGCTTCCGGCATCGCCCTGGGGGTCGATCCTCTGGGGGGTGCCAGCCTCTCGCTGTGGGAACCCATAGCCGAGCGCTACAAGCTGCGCCTGACCGTGGTCAACAAGGTCATTGATCCCACGTTCCGTTTTGTCCCCTGTGACAAGGACGGCAAGATCAGGATGGACTGTTCCTCGCCCTATGTCATGAGCGGCCTGCTTGGGATGCGCGACCGCTTCGATCTGGCTTTTGCCTGTGACCCGGACTCGGACCGCCACGGCATCGTGGCCAAAAGCGGTCTGATGAATCCCAATCACTATCTGGCCTCCGTGGCCTGGCATCTTTTCCGCAGCCGCTTCCAGTGGCGGGCCGATGCCGGTATCGGCAAGACCCTGGTGACCAGCGCCATGCTGGACAGGGTAGGCCGGGAGCTGGGACGCAAGGTCATCGAAGTCCCGGTCGGCTTCAAATGGTTCGTGCCCTATCTGACGGACGGCAGTTGCGGTATGGGCTGTGAGGAAAGTGCGGGGGCTTCCTTCCTCTGCTTCGACGGCAGCCCCTGGAGTACGGACAAGGACGGCCCCTTGCTCTGCCTGCTGGCAGCGGAAATGGCCGCCCGGGAAGAGCGGGGGCCGGACGAGATCTATCACAGTCTGACGGAACAGTTTGGCGCGCCTCTGTATCAGCGCCAGGATGCCCCGACTGATGACCACGTGCGTACCTGCCTTAAAGCCCTGAAGGCGGAGGATATCCAGATGCAGACAGTGGCGGGATCCCCGGTTACCGGAATCCTGACGACGGCACCGGGGAATGGGGCCGCCATCGGCGGTGTCAAGGTCTGTAGCCAGGATGGCTGGTTTGCCATCCGGCCTTCCGGGACCGAAGCTATCTGCAAGGTCTATGCAGAAAGTTTTCTTGGTGAGCAGCACTTGCATGCCCTGCAAGAGGAGGCCCAGGCCTTGTTGCAGCGTCTGCTGGCGTGAGCCGGCAATCAGCCAGCCCTCGTAACGTATAAAAAGGACGCCAGCAGGCGTCCTTTTTATGTGATCTCATGCTGTGACGACTCGTATGGCATCTGCCGTCCGGCCCTTCCGGCAGACAATTTGCCCGGTTCAGCTCTCCCCCGTTTTGAGGCTTCCTCACGCATGGCTAGCGGCGCCAGCGCTACCCAAATCCTTTACCGCCGGATCTCCGCAGCCTGGAGCAGGGCAGCGACTTCTGTCCCGGACAGAAAGCGACAGCTCCCTGGAGGAAGATCACCAAGGCCAAGGGGGCCAAGCCGGATACGCTTCAGTCGCAGGATGGTCAGGCCGAGATCCCGGCACATCCGGCGGATCTGACGGTTGACTCCCTGGTGCAGTACCATCCGCAACCGGGTGTGGCCATTGGCCTGCATCCGGCTTTCCACTTCGACCGGACGCAATGCCTCTCCCTCTGCCAAGGTCATGCCACGGCGCATGGTCGCCAGGGCTGCTGCCGGAACCGTACCGCGAACAAGGACATCATAGGTCTTGGGCTGATGATGGCGGGGGTGCATCAGACGCTGCGCCAGCTCGCCATCATTGGTCAGCAGCAGCAATCCCTCTGAAAAATAATCAAGCCTTCCAATGGGATAAACCCTGTTCCGCCGCATTTCTGCCGTCAGGCAATCCAAAACCGTGGGACGCCCCTGCGGATCGTGCGCTGTACACATGACCTGTATCGGCTTGTGCAGCATGATATAGGAAAAAGAGGTGGGCAAGGCCGCAAGCCGTCGGCCCTCGACCAGGACGACATCGTCAGGAAGGATGCGCCTGGCGGGAGCGTGCTCCACCATCCCGTTGACCTGGACAGCACCGGCAAAAATGAGCTCATCGGCCTTGCGACGGGAGCAATAGCCGGACGCCGCGATGAATTTGTTGAGCCGGATCCCGTCCTGCGGATCTTCCTCCAGCCCAGATGGAGCAGAACTTTCCCGTGGAGCAGGGGAGGAATGACCGTTTTCAGGCGATCTGGATGCAGGCATACCTGGATGGCGCCGGGAGCGTCCACCATGGCTATGGAAAGAAGAGGATTTGGCGTGCATGCTTTAGAGGTGTGGCAAAAAAGCAGCCATGTCAAGCGCGCTGCACGGAATGCCTCGGATGGCAGAAGATCAGCACAAAAATTTTTTCGTGCATGCGGTGAAAGGCAAATTTATTTCAAGTGTGACTTGAGGAAAATGCGCGCCGAAAAAATACCAGCCCCATCCAGGGAGAGGAGTGCGATTTTTGTGCTCACATGAATAAAAGTTTACATAATTATCATTATGGGACAATTTAAAAATCCAATAAATAACCATAGTTAAAATATTTTTCAGATAGACGGCCTGCTAAAACCCATATCTGGTGCCGCTGCTTTCCAATCCTCAACCAGTACCTGAATAAACTGCCTTTCCCATGGCTGATTGCCATAGGCCGGCACGGCAAATCCGGGTTGTACGGCGTCATACCTCTGGCAAAAACATGGGGCGCATCTGACGCCCGGGCACCTTTGCCATCCACAGCCATCAGCCCGTATGGGCTGACCCCCCTTTTCCACGGCGGAAGCCCCTCCCGGCAAGGCGCTGTTTCCCCGGACGCTTTTGCCATGCGTACATTATATAATGTTGCTCCTGCCTGCCCACGGAAATCCACGGGGTTCGGACTTGCAAGAATCTGCCGCACTGCGTACAAGAATGATACGCCTCCTGGCGGATATCACTTCAAGGAGCCAGTATGGGTTTTTGTAATGCTTCGTGCAGCTTTACCCGTTTCAGGATCATCGACCCCATCCCTTCGGAACTCTGGACGCAGATCCCCGACAAGCTGCGCCAGTTCTCCTTCCGGGACATCGACGACCTGCCCGAGATGCAGGCTCATGGCTGGGTATGCTTCGAGGACATGCTGGACTCCGAATGGCGGACGGCCCCACCACATAAAGGAGCCTATCTGCTCTTTTCCCTGCGCCTGGATACCCGGCGCATCCCGGCCGCTGTCATCAAAAAGCATCTGACCCTGGCCCTGAAGGCCGAAAAGGAAAAGATGCAGGAACAGGGCAAGAAATTCATTTCCCGTGAACGCAAGAAAGAACTCAAGGAGCAGGTCCTGCTCCGCCTGCGTCAGCGCTTTCTGCCCATCCCGGCCGAGTTCAACGTCATCTGGGCAACGGACCGTAACGAGGTCTGGTTTGCCTCCACCCAGGGAAAGATGATCGATCTGTTCATGGAGGCATTCCTCAACTCCTTCGAGCTGCATCTTGAGCAGCTCACCCCGTACAGCCTGGCCGAGACCATGCTCGATGAAGCGGCCATGAGCCGCCTGGATCGCATCGAAGCCACGCAGTTCGCCGCCCTTTCCTGATTCGTGAGGTCATCCCATGAGTGATACACCCTGTCTGGATTCTACGGACAACATTCTTGGCCAGGAGTTCCTCACCTGGCTGTGGTATCAGAGCGATGTGGCGCCCGGGGCCTTTGTGGACAAGGAGGGCCAGCCCTTCTCCGTCTCCATGGAACAGCGTATCGTCGTCCAGGGCGGTGAAGGCGACGCCAAGGAAACAGCCACCGTTGCCGGCACGCTCTCCCCTCTTCGCGAGGCCCGTTTCGGCCTTGGCACGGGGAAAAAAGTCACCCGTGCCCTCATCCGGCTGGAGAAGGAAGAGCTGGCCTTCCAGTTCACCCTCAAGGCCGAGGACTTTACCCTGGGCAGTCTGAAGACCCCCAAGGTGGAAAAGCCTGAAGAGGACGACGACCCGGACGCCATGCTGCTGGAAAAGATCTACCTGATGGAAGTCTGCCTCGGCCTGCTTGACAGTCTGTATGCCCGGTTCCTCCAGCTGCGCCTTTCGCCGCAATGGCAGCAGGAAGTGGCTGACATGAGGCAGTGGATGACCAGGACGGAATAGCAACGGAGGATATGCGTGCAGGCGATCTGTTCATCCCGCAATGCGGCCCTGCTGCAGCTGACGTTGCGCATCGTGCGCAAAGTGCTGTGGATGCTGCTGGTGTTATGGGGGATCACCCTCATAAGCTTCTGGGTCATCCACCTGGCGCCCGGTTCTCCCACCGACATGGAAACGACCCTCAATCCCCTGGCCGGTGAGGCGGCCCGCCAGCGGCTGGAGGCCCTGTACGGTCTGGACAAACCCCTGCATGTCCAATATCTGGACTGGCTCGCGCGCCTGGTACGGCTGGATTTCGGCCTGTCCATGTCAGCGGACGGACGCCCCGTGCTGGACAAGATCATGGAACGTCTGCCCCTGACCGTGGGCATGAACGTCATCTCCCTGATCCTGACCCTCATCATCGCCATCCCCATCGGTATCCTTTCGGCCTGCCGCCAGAATTCCCTTCTGGACCGGGGCGTGACGGTCTTCGTCTATCTCGGCTTTGCCATGCCCTCGTTCTGGCTGGCATTGCTGCTGATGCTCTTTTTCGGTATCCACTTGCAATGGCTGCCTATTTCCGGTCTGACGTCCATGAATTTCGACAGTCTTGGCCCTGTGGACAAGGTGCTCGACCTGGCCCGGCATCTGGCACTGCCGATCCTGGTCTACACCATCGGCAGTCTGGCAGGCATGTCCCGCTACATGCGCGCCTGCATGCTCGAAGTCCTGCGCCAGGATTATATCCTGACCGCCCAGGCCAAGGGCCTGTCCCCCCGCACGATCATCTGGCGTCATGCCCTGCGCAATGCCCTGCTCCCGGTCATCACCCTGCTGGGCCTCTCGGTCCCCGGGCTCATCGGCGGCAGCGTCATCATCGAATCCATCTTCGCCCTGCCGGGGCTGGGGCAATTGTTCTATGCGGCGGTCATGGCCCGTGACTATACCATGATCATGGGCAATCTGGTCCTGGGGGCCGTGCTGACCCTGCTGGGAAACCTGCTGGCGGATGTCTGCTACGGTCTGGCCGATCCGCGCATCCGCAGCAGCCGGGAGGTTCGCTGACATGTGTGGTCCCTTGCTGCGTCGTTTCCTCGGGCGCCATCTCATGCTCTGCCTGGGGCTGGGCATCGTGCTGGTCATGTCGCTGGCAGCGCTGGGCGCCCCCCTGCTCGCCCCCTATGATCCCAATGCCCTGCATCTGGATCACATCCTGGAGCCGCCGTCCTCCATGTTCTGGCTGGGCACGGACCGCCTGGGGAGGGACGTTTTTTCCCGCCTCCTCTACGGCGGCCGGATCTCCCTGTGGGTCGGCTTTGTCGCTGTGGGCATCTCCGTCAGCATAGGCACGGGGCTGGGCCTGATCAGCGGGTACTTCGGCGGTCTGGTTGACGAAGGGATCATGCGCGGTGTGGACATCATGCTCTGCTTCCCCTCGTTTTTCCTGATCCTTTCAGTCATCGCCTTTCTGGAGCCGAGCCTGACCAACATCATGATCGTCATCGGCCTGACATCCTGGATGGGGGTCGCCCGTCTGGTCCGGGCCGAGACCCTGAGCCTGCGTCAGAGGGATTTTGTTTCGGCGGCGCGTCTGTCCGGCTGTTCCACCTGCCGGATATTGCTGCGCCATATCCTGCCCAACACACTGGCCCCTGTGCTCATTTCCGCCACGCTGGGCGTGGCCGGCGCCATCCTGGTGGAATCCGGGCTCAGTTTTCTCGGACTTGGCGTCCAGCCGCCCACGGCCAGCTGGGGGAACATGCTCATGGAGGGCAAGACCGTTCTGGAAGATGCCCCCTGGCTTTCCTTTTATCCGGGTGTCGCCATCCTGGTGACCGTACTGGGCTACAACCTTCTGGGTGAAAGCCTGCGTGACCTCCTTGATCCCCGTCTCAAAAAATAGGTCCTGTCCATGCTGGAATATTTGCGTATCCGCAATCTCGCTCTCATCGAAGATGCCGAACTCGACTTTGCCCCGGGCATGAACGTGCTCACCGGCGAAACAGGGGCAGGCAAAAGCTTTATCCTCAAAGCCCTGGGCTTTCTGCTGGGCGACAGGCTGGGCGCCGATATGGTACGGCAGGGAGCGGAAAAGGCCCAGGTCGAAGCACAGTTCCAGATGGACGGACGGGAGATGGTCATCCGGCGCAGCCTGCTGGCCGAAAGCGGCCGCAGCCGTCTGTATGTAGATGATGCTCTGCGCTCCCAGGAATGCGTGCGCTCCCTGCGGGAACAACTGCTGGTCCACGCCAGCCAGCACGGACAGCAGCAGTTGCTGCAGCCAGCCTTTCAGGCACGGCTCATGGAAAGCACATTGAAAGATCCCGGCCTGCTGCACCGGCGTGACGAATTGCTGGAGCAGCTGCGCGCTGTGGAGGCCCGCCGCAAGGAACTGCGGGCCCGGGAAGCCCACCTCCTGGAACGCCGGGACATCCTGGAGATGCAGCAGCAGGAGATCGACCGGGTGGCCCCCGAGGCCGGAGAAGAAGAACGCCTTGAAGAGCAGCGGGCCATCGTCCGTGCCGCCGAGCAGACCCGTGAACAGTATGAACTGGCGCTGGGCCTGCTGCATGGTGAGGAAGAGCCCGGCCTGCTTGACATGCTGGGCCGTCTGGAGCGCTGCCTGCACCAGATGGCACGGACAGACGACTCTGTCAGCGAAGACGCCGATGCCGTCACGGCCCTGCGGCAGCAGCTTTCCCATCTGAGCGGCCGCCTGCGCCGTCCTCCCCTGCCGGACGACATGCCCGATGTGGAACAGATGGAAGAGCGACTCTATGCCTTGGCCCAGCTCAAGCGCAAATTGCACCGTTCGCTGGACGAGATCCTTGAGCTGCGCGAGGAGATCCGCGAAAATATCTCTTTCCTTGATGCCTGCGCGCTGGATATCACCCTGCTGGACAAGGAAGAGAAACAGCTGGCGGCCCAGCTGCAGGAGGTGCTTTCCGCCCTGCTCCCCCAGCGCCGCGAAGCCGCCGGGGATTTTGTCCGGCAGCTGGAGGAGGAACTGCGCCAGCTGGGATTCTCCGAACAGGTCCGGGTCATTCCCGATTTCATGCCGCAGGAGGTCTGGCCCGGCCTGATGGATGAAAAGGTGCGCATCCTCTGGGCCCCCAATCCAGGCCAGGTTCCCCAGCCCCTGGACCGGATCGCTTCGGGCGGCGAGCTTTCCCGCTTCCTGCTCGCCCTTATGAGTGTCCGCCCCAAGGCGGAAAGCGCGACCTATATCTTTGACGAAGTGGACGCCGGCGTGGGGGGGCTCACACTGAACAAGCTTGCGGAAAAACTGGAAAATCTTGCGAAGCAGCGGCAAATGCTGGTCATCACGCACTGGCCGCAGCTGGCAGCCCGGGCACAGAAGCACTTCCAGATCAGCAAGACCATCCGGGACAATGCCACCTTCACGACCTGTATCCCGCTTGATGCCCGCCAGCGTCACGCGGAACTGGTGCGCATGGCAGGGGGCGGCCAGCAAGGCGAGGCTCTGGCAGCCAGTCTCGAAGGGCGCAGTTATCAGCTGACGATGTTTTAAGCGCCTATTTCTTAAAGTATAGCTTTAATTTTTAGCAAGGTATCACCACAGCCCACTGGGGATGCCGGCAGTTTTTTGATCCGCTCATGGCGCTCCTGCGCTGCGCGCATGGAAGCGCGCTGGCTGTCGGCATACACGAAGCCATACAAGAAAGGGCCCTTCCCCGCAGGGAAGGAGCCCTTCTTTCAGATCTGCACAGCAAGTTTTCTTCAAGCCGCGCTGCCCTGCGTCCCCCGGGACGCATCCGCCACGCTGTGCGGCAGGACAGCCCGCACGACGTTTTCCAGGATATGGACCGCCGCCGCCAGCTTCCCGGAGTTGTCGATGCGTACGAGCCGCTCAAGAGCAGTGGCAGGCAGCGGCGCCGGCGCACGCTGCAAACGTTCCTCCAGATCCTGGCCCTGCTCTCTTCCCCGGGCCAGCAGGCGTTGCCGCAGTATGGCCGGATCCGCCTCCACCAGCACGGGAAGAAGGTCAGGATAGCGCCGCAGGGCTTCCGGCAGGTATCCCCGTGAACCGTTGACGATCACGCAGATGCCGTGCTCCAGGCTGCCGTCGATGGAGCGGCCGATGCCGTACTGGCAGCCGTGACTGCTCCAGCGCATGGCCAGACGCCCCTGGGCCTCCATGGAGAGGATGCTCCCGGCGGAAAGCGCCATATGCTGCTCCCCTCCGGCGCAGGCCGGACGGCTGATGTAGCGCCGGGCAAAGGCTACCGGCAGGCCGCGCAACCGGGGCCGCAGGGCCGACAGCAGACTGTCCTTGCCGGATCCCGACGGTCCCATGACATAGATGAGGGTGCCGCGCATCAGTACACCTGCACGCCCTGACGCCAGACATTGCGGACCAGCGGCATGTCGTCCATATGATGGACGCGGACCATGTCCGCACGGCGCCCGACATCAATACGGCCGCGGTCATCCAGGCCCACGCTTTCAGCCGGATTGGCGCTGACCAGATTGACGGCTGCGGGCAACGGCATGATCTCCCTGGCGGCCAGCTCAAAGACCGCGGCCAGCAGGCTGGCGGGCACATAGTCGGAGGACAGGGCCCCCAGATGCCCTTCTTTGGCCACGTCCAGGGCCGAGGCATTGCCGGAATGGGATCCTCCGCGCACCACATTGGGGGCTCCCATCATGACCAGCATCCCGTTTTCCGAGGCGCAGCAGGCCGCCTCCGTGGTGGTGGGGAACTCGCTGATGGAAATGCCGTTGCTCAGGGCCTCCTCCACATGCTCCACCAGAGTATCGTCATGGCTGGCCATGGGCAAATGATGCTGCCGGCAGAATTCCATGACCGAGGCGGCGTTGTCGTTGGCGCAGCTGTCCCGGACCTCTTCCAGCTCGTGCATCATGGCCGTGAACTCCTCATCGGTCCAGGACCTGATATTGCTGTAATAGGTCCGGTAGGCCGTGGTATCGCGCCACTGGCGCTGCCCGGGCGTGTGGTCCATCAGGGAGACCAGCTTCAGGCAGGGAGTATCCGACAGAGGAAAGAACAGGTCACGCATGCGGGGATCGGCCACCTCACAGCGCAGATGCAGCAGATGGTCGGCACGCAGCATGCCTGACCGGCGGCAATGGTTCAGGGCATCCACACCGCGGCCCAGCATGGCGATACGTCCCTTGTCATGGTATTCGCCCACGGACAGGGCATCGAACACGGTGGTGATGCCGGCCGCCACGATCTGGGCATCATGGGCGAAAAAGGCGGGTTCCGCCTGCGGCCAGACCACTTTGGGACGGGGCACCAGATGCTTTTCCAGATTGTCGGTGTGCAGTTCCACGAAACCGGGCAGCAGATAGTCCCCTTCGCAGTCGATGCATTCCAGACCGGCCGTGGGCTGTATGTCGCCTTCGTCCACATCGGCCACCAGGCCGTCACGCACCAGCACATGTCCGTGCATCACGGTGGCGGGCGTCACCACCCGGGCGTTACGCAGCACATATTCTTTCATGGGTGATCTCCGATTATGCTTCTGTGATCGTTGGTTCTTGCGGGGGCGTCGCAGCTTACGGCCTGTCCATGGGGACGATCCTGTCCGCCACGGCATTGCGGGCCACGTCATCATGGAAGATGCCCACGATGGCGCTGCCCCGCTGCCGGGCCTCATGGATGAGGTCGATGACCACCTGCCGGTTGATGCCGTCCAGGGAGGCCGTGGGTTCGTCCAGCAGCAGCAGGGGCATGGGACGGATGAGCCCGCGCGCGATGTTCACACGCTGCTGCTCCCCGCCGGAAAACGTGGCCGGGGCCACGTGCCAGAGGCGTTCAGGCAGGTTGAGGCGGGCCAGCATCTCCTGCGCGGCATCAAGAGCCGTTTCACGACCTTCACCGGCGTCCAGCAGGGGTTCGGCCACCAGATCCAGGGCACGCACACGCGGGATGACGCGGAGGAACTGGCTGACATAGCCGATGCATTCCCGGCGCACACGGCTGATGGCGCGTGTGGAGGCCGTGGCCATATCCGTCTCGCAGCCGTCACAGCGGACGATCACCTGCCCGGAACTGGGCAGATAATTGCCGTACAGCGTCTTGAGCAGGGTCGATTTACCGGCCCCGGAAGGCCCGTGCAGGGCCACGCATTCCCCGGCGCGCACGTCAAAATTGACGTCCTGCAGCGCCTGGATGCGGATGCCGCCCTGCTGGTGCAGGACAAAGGTTTTGCACAAATGGCGCACCTCCACCACGGGAGCGTCGCCAGCAGGATGGTTGAACGGATGCATGTGAACGCTCCTTGTCAGCACTGCAGGATGGAAGAGACCAGCAACTGGGAATAGGGATGCTGCGGATCGTCCAGGACCTGATCCGTCAGACCGGTCTCCGCCACTTCACCGTGGTACATGACGATCAGGCGGTGCGAGAGCAGGCGGGCCACCGCCAGGTCGTGGGTCACGAGCACCACGGCCAGCCCCATGTCGCGCACCAGATGCCGCAGCAGGTCCAGCAGGCGGGCCTGGACAGACACATCCAGACCGCCGGTGGGCTCGTCCATGAAGACGAGGCGCGGCGTGGTCACCAGGTTGCGGGCGATCTGCAGACGCTGCTGCATGCCGCCGGAATACTGGGACGGCGTATCATCCACGCGCTGCACGGGGATCTCCACCCGCTCCAGCCAGTCCAAAGCGGTGGCCCGCAGGTTTCCGTAATGCCGGGCCCCGTTGGCCATGAGGCGCTCGCCGATATTGGCACCGGCACTGACCGACATGCGCAGGCCGTCGCGGGGATGCTGATGGACAAAGCCCAGTTCGGTCCGCAGCAGACGGCGACGATGGGCTTCATCCAGGCTGTGGATATCCAGCACACTGCCGTCAGCTGCCGTGTAATGGACATGGCCGGCAGAGGGTTCCAGACGGCCGGAAAGCATGTTCAGCAGCGTGCTCTTGCCGGATCCGGATTCTCCCACGATGCCGAGGACTTCCCCGGGCCACAGATCCAGCGAAACGTCCCTGCAGCCGATGCGGCTGCCGTAACGCCGCGTCAGCTGGCGGGCGGAGAGGACGGGATCGAGATTGGTATCCAGAAGGCTCACGGCTATTTCTCCTCCCTGGAAGCGGCAGGGCCGCCCTGCCCGGCCACGCGCCGGGCGCAGTTGTCGGTATCGGAACAGACGAACATGCGCGTCCCGGCGTCATCCATGACGATCTCGTCCAGATAGGTGTCTGTGGCGCCGCAAATGGCGCAGCACTGGTCCCAGCTCTGGGGGGTGAAGGGGTAATCCTCAAAGTCGAGACTGACCACATCCGTATATGGCGGGATGGCGTAGATGCGCTTTTCCCGGCCGGCGCCGAAAAGCTGCAGTGCCGGACACTGGTGCATCTTGGGGTTGTCGAAACGCGGGATGGGCGACGGGCTCATGATGTAGCGGCCATTGACCTTCACGGGATAGTCGAAACCGGTGGCGATATCGCCATGCCGCATGATGTCCTCATACAGCTTGATGCTCATGATGCCGTATTCTTCCAGCGCATGCAGGGTCCGGGTCTCCTTCTCGCTGGGTTCGAGCCAGCGCAGGGGCTCCGGCATGGGCACCTGGTAGACCATGATCTGATCCTCGCGCAGGGGCTGCTCGGGGATACGGTGACGGGTCTGGATGATGCTGGCTTCTCCGGTGCGGGTGGTCGTGGTCACGGCCGCGGTTCGTTCGAAGAAGCGGCGGATGGAAACGGCATTGGTCGTATCGTCCGAGCCCTGGTCGATGACCTTGAGCACGTCGTCCCGGCCGATGATGCTGGCCGTGACCTGGATGCCGCCCGTCCCCCAGCCGTAGGGCATGGGCATCTCCCGGCTGGCAAAAGGCACCTGGTAGCCGGGGATGGCCACCGCCTTGAGCAGGGCCCGGCGCACCATGCGCTTGGTGCCCTCATCGAGATAGGCAAAATTGTAGCCTTCCAGGCCGGAGGCCGCAGGCGTTGTCGTCAGGTTCTCAGGCATGGATGGCCTCCGCATGTTTTTCGGACGCGGCAGCAGCCTGCTCTTCCGCGTACTTGCGTTCCCGCAGCTGGCGGATCAGGGAAAGTTCCGCCTGAAAGTCCACATAATGCGGCAGCTTGATGTGCTGCACGAAACCGGACGCATCCACGTTATCCCCGTGCATGAGCACGAATTCGGGATTCTGGGCAGGGCCGATCTGGTCTTCCTGCAATTCCCGGGCGCGCAGGGCACGGTCCACGATGGACATGGACAGGGCCTTGCGTTCGTTGTTGCCGAAGACAAGCCCGTAACCGCGGGTGAAGCAGGGATCGAGGGCACGGCCGGTGTACCGGCTGACCATGTCGCATTCGGTGAACTCCACCTCGCCCAGGGTGATGGCAAAGCCCAATTCTTCCGGGGTGATGCTCAGCTCCACGAAACCGCGGCGCAGTTCCCCCGTGAAGGGATGGACGGCGCCGTAGCCGCGCTGGGTGGAATAGGCCATGCCCAGCAAAAAGCCTTCATCGGCACGGGCCATGGATTGCAGGCGCACGGCGCGGTCCCCGGAACCGTCGGCCGGCAGCTCCAGCGGCTGGCGGGTGATGTCCGGGCAATCATTGCCCTCATGCGAAGGAGACACGGATTCCATCAGGCCTTCGCGGCCGAGGGCGTCCATGGCTCTGGGAAGCGGCTCCTGCAGCAGGGCCTGCGTATCGGTCGCCATCATCGCCAGATCTTCCGCCGTCCTTTCGGGCTCCGTGTCCCGGGGAGCCGTCCCGGGCACGGCCAGACCTCGATCCAGCAGGCGGTGCGTATAGTCAAAGGTGGACCCCAGGATCTGGCCGCCGGGAAGGTCCTTCCAGGTGGCGGAGATTCGACGTTCCACCCGCATGCGGGAAGTATCCACGGGCTCGGAGACACCGAAGCGGGGCAGGGTCGTGCGATAGGCCCGCAGCAGGAAGATGGCTTCCACGGCATCCCCCCGGGCCTGCTTGAAGGCCAGCGCGGCCAGCTCGGGGCTGTACAGGGAGCCTTCGGCCATGATGCGGTCCACGGCCAGCTTGAGCTGCCCTGCCAATTGTTCAAGTGTCACTTCAGGAATTTGCACATCGCCCCGCCGTTCACGGGCAAGCAGGGCGTGCGCCGCGGCAATGGCCTTTTCGCCACCTTTTACAGCTACATACATGGAGGCACCTCGTCTGCTGCAAGGGTCAGACAGGTCGTACGGGGCAGGCCGGTCAGGCGGCCCGGCCCGCAAAGCAGCATGTCCACCCCCAGCGGGAATCGCTCATGGTTGCTCCGCCACTGGGCCAGGAAACCAGCCGGCATACGGCAGGAAAAAATGCAGCTTTCCACTATGCCGGGACCGGCAGCGGTGATGCCGGCCGTTTTCCCCTCCTCCACCCCGCCAAGGCAGACGGTCGTGGAGCGATCCGGGTATTCAGCCTCTCCCTGATGGAAACAGCGCAGGTCAGGCAGCGCTTCCGTACCGGGGACGAAGGCGAATGCGGCCTGAGAGGGCTCAGACACCAGGACCGCGCCGCAATGAAAACGGAACCAGGCCCTGACGTTTTCCGTATCCAGTCCGGGCGCCAGCCAGACCGCGGTCTCGTTATCGCACAGCGAAAGGGCCAGGGCCGCCAGTTCCGGGCTCAGTCCGGCAGGCAGTTCCTCAGCGGCGGCATCCGCCGGACAGGGGACGAACCGATACGTCCGGGCAGGCCGGGACAGCGCGGTGAGAGCCAGACGGAACACCTGCTGTGCCTGCCCCACAGGATCCGTCCAGGACAGGCGGGAACATTGCTGATCGTTCACTGGTCTTCTCCGCGGACAAAGGTGAAAAAGTTGACTTTCGTACCTGCCGCATCGCGGGCGGCAGCCTTTCTTTTGGCCTCGATGGCCTGCTCCAGGCGGGGGCGCAGCTTTTTATCCAGCAATGTCGCGCAGCTTTCCCGCTGCCACAGGGCATCGCACAGGGCCGCCAGTTCCGCATGGCGGGGGGATTCCCCCATGATCCAGGCATGGCCAAGCGTCTCGTCTTCCAGCTGGACGGCGCAGCGGGTGACCAGAACTTCCCCTATGTTGAAGACATCACCGGTATTGCCGACGCGTCCCCGGGCCATCACGAGCCCGGTCTCGGGCCCACGCACGATACGGTAGCCAGGCAGAATGATCCCGGACAGGGCCGCATCAAGACAGGTCTCCGGGGCAAGCGCCAGCAGGCGCATGCGTTCCTGCCGCAAATTCATGTTCATGATACTTCCAATCGTCATTGTGTTAGGCATTCCCGGTCCGCGCCAGCGCGAAGCGGGTCGTCAGACGAAAGGGCAGCGCCCGGTCCGTCTGGCAAAAAAGACATACAGAATCCATGACCAGGGGCTTGTCGATCACCGGTTCCAGATACTGGTTCAGGGCCGCTTCCACCCGATCCGCTCCTTCATGGGGCAAGGGGCCTGTCAGGGTGATGTGGAAATGGAACAGGTCCAGCACATGGTGGTAGCCCCAGCGCAGGAGGTTGCGCCGTTCGTCCCGGCTCAGGGGCTCCCGCCGCTCCACGTCCCCCTGGTCAAGGGGAGCCCGGAACCTATCCAGTTCCGTCACGCAATCCCGCTCCAGAGCGGCCATGGCCGATTCCGACGCGGCATCCCCCTGCCGGGGGACCAGGGCCAGAAAAAAGGCCTGGCGCTCTCCCGAGTGGGCGGGCAGCCGCTGCAGTCCCAGCGGCGCCGTCAGCCAGCGTGCATGGCGCTCCGCCACCTTCCGGCAGGCCTCCCTCAGGGCGGCAACCATGCCCTCCGAGGTGGACCGCAGCTCAAAAGGCGCCTTGAGCGTGGCATGCAGGCCGTAATGGGCCGGTGTTCTGGCCAGGGATGTCCACAGATCGTGTTCCACCCCCGCAGGGGCCACGGGGCCTCCCGGCAGGCGGCGGCCGTCCCGGCAGTCCCGGCCGAACAGGGGAGCCATCAGACGGTACAGGGGCTCGTCCCTGCGGGGGGCGTAATAAAGAGCGTAGCGGGCAGCCATCTTACAGCACCATCTTGCGCAGACGCTGGGAAAGCAGGTCGAACAGGGTCACCACCAGCACGATGATGGCCATGACCGCACAGGTCTGCCGGAAGTTGAAGCTGCGGAACAGTTCCCACAGCACCATGCCTATACCACCGGCACCGACCATGCCCACCACGGTGGCGGAGCGCACATTGGCTTCGAAACGGTACAGGGAGTACGATATCCAGAGGGGGAACACCTGGGGGATGACCCCGAAGATGATCTCTTCCAGAAAGCTGGCCCCGGTGGAGCGGACACCTTCCACCGGCGAGACCTCGATGGCCTCCACCGCCTCGGAAAAGAGCTTGGCCAGCGTGCCCGTGGTGTGCACCCAGAGGGCCAGCACGCCGGCAAAGGGGCCCAGGCCCACAGCAACCACGAACATCATGGCGAAGACCATCTCGTTGATGGCGCGGGCCGCGTCCATGAGGCGGCGCACCGGCTGGCAGATCCACCAGGGGGCGATATTCTCGGAAGACATGATGCCCAGCGGCACCGCGCAGATGACCGCCAGCAGGGTTCCCCAGACCGCCACATGCAGGGTGACGATCATCTCCTTCATGTACATGCGCCAGTCCGTGAAGTCCGGCGGGAAGAAGTCGGATATCAGGGTAAGGATGTTGCCGCCCTGCTCCACCAGCGCTACGGGCTTCATCTCGGCGCCGCGCCAGGCCCAGGCCAGCATGGCCAGAACAAGGCCCCAGATGACCAGGCGAAAGGTCCTGGCACGCAGATCACGCGGCGGCTGCAGGGCCATTTTCATTTCAGCTTCCATAACGATGCGTTCCTTGTGCCCTGTCCCCGCTACTTGCCGAGCTCGGCCAGCTTACGCTCGATCCCGGCGATCTTGTCGGCCTTTTCCTTGGCATCCATATCCTGGTTGCTTTCCAGCACCATCTTGGCGCGGAACAGCTCCAGCTGGCGCAGAGGGATCAGCTGGCTGTTGTCGGATTTGATGAAGGGGCCCCACTGCAGGTCGGTCAGGATCTTGCGGGCCTGCTCCACATTCTCGCCCTTCACGCCGTAGCTGAAGATGAAGTCCGTGATCTTTTTCTTGGTCTCGTCGGACAGATCCTTGCGCCAGACCAGGGGATCGCTGGGAATCAGGGGGGACTTCCAGATCACGCGCAGTTCCTTGGCCTTTTCGGGAGCGGTGATGGCCAGACGGGCCAGTCCTTCATTGTTGCAGGTCGCCACATCCACGGTGTTATTGGCCACGGAGAGCGCATTGGCCTCGTGATTGGCAGACACGGTGCGGGCGAAGATCTTCTGGGGATCCTTGCCGTTTTTGGCAAAAACGTAGTAGCCGGGCACCAGGAATCCAGATGTGGAATTGGGGTCGCCATTGCTGAAGCTCAGCCTGGAGGCCTGGGCGAACATGTCGTCAAGGTTCTGGAGCGGGCTCTTCCTGTTGACAATCAGGCAGGAGTAGTAGCCCTTGCTGCCGTCGGGGGCCGTGGTCTGGGCAAAGACCTCTCCATTGGCGCGGTCCACCATCACCATGGCGCCCTTGTTGCCGATCCAGCTCAGGTCGACTTTCTTGAAGCGCATGCCTTCGATGATCCCCGCATAGTCACTGGCAAAGAAAGCCTTGACTTCCATGCCCAGGGCCTTGCTCATGTCCCTGAGGAAAGGCTCCCAGAGCACCTTGAGGTTCTGGCTGGCCTCGGTGGAGATGATGCCGAAGTTGAGGGTCTGCTGTGCCTGGGCAGTCAGCGCGCTGCCCAGCAGCATGGCAGAGATCAGCAGGCCGGAAAGAAGACGGAAAAACATGTATTTTCTCCTTGGATAAAGGGACGGGGCAACAATCTGTGCGGTCAATGGAGGACATCCCAGAGACATCAGGCAGCGCGGGACGTCTCGCACACAGGGCTGACGGGCAGGGCCGCCTCCCGGACGCCGGTCCTGGCGGCAAAAAGCTCGTCACTTTCAGCACCGTAAAGTTCCGCCAGGAACCGGGGAGTCAGACGTTCCGTGGAACCGTCATAGACGATCTCGCCTTTTTTCAGAGCCACGGTACGAGGACAGAAACGCATGGCATAGTCCACCTGGTGCAGGGTCACCACGACGGTGAGACCATCCTTCTGGTTGAGGTCGCGCAGGGTCTGCATGACATTGCGGGCCGATTCAGGATCCAGCGAGGCGATGGGTTCGTCGGCCAGCAGGACACGGGCCCGCTGCACCAGTGCGCGGGCGATGGCGGCCCGCTGCTGCTGCCCGCCGGAAAGGGTATCGGTTCGCTGCCAGGCCTTTTCCCCGATCCCCACACGGGACAGGGCCCTGAGGGCCAGCTCCCTGTCATCAGCGTGGAAAGCGCCGGTCAGGCTGCGCCACAGGCTGGTGCGGGCCAGCGCCCCCAGCATGACGTTGCGGGCCACGCTCATGCGCTCCACCAGGTTGAACTGCTGGAAGATCATGCCGATACCGGCGCGGATGCGGCGGATGTCTCGGCTGATGCAGCCGTTTTTCTGCACGATCTCGTTATCGACCTGCACCAGGCTCTCAGCCCTGTCTCCGGCGGTCAGGCCGCAGATATGGCGCATGAGCGTGGATTTGCCGGAACCGGAAGAGCCGATGAGGGCCACCATCTCTCCCGGCGCCACATGCAGGTTGATATGGGAAAGCCCCTTGCTGCTGCCAAATGTTTTATTGAGATTGCTGATGTGGATCATGCGAATGCTCCCGTTGAAATTGACTGGCTCACAATGGGCAACGCGCATGGCAAAACGATGACGTGCCCGTGATGAAAGGCCGGCGTTTATGTCACCGTTTGCAAAATGGGAGGGCTCGACAGCCTTCCATCCCCTTTTCCAAAAGCAAAAGGCATCCTGCCGATGAGGAAGGATGCCTTTTGTTTTCATGAGGATGGGAACAGCTGCATCTACCAGTGACCGGGGTCACGGCATTCCTGCCGCCCAAAGGTGCAAACGCCGCACATATCTGAGCTGTCCACGAAATGCCCGTCCATGGTATAGAAATCGACCACGGGCCCATGCCCGCAAATGATGCACTGACGTTCATAATCCGGGCGAGCCCGGCACAGGGACGGGACATCCTGGCCGCCAGTCATCATCTTTTCCGTCGTGACACGCGTGAATCCCTGCTGGGACATGATGCTTTCAAACATATCAGAAGAAGGTGCGCCGCAAGGGACGGTTCATGTTCCGGGGGACGAACTGACAGCGGGAAAGGCCAAAGCATTCGGAACGCTCACCGCAGGGGAGACGTGAGGCAGTCAGATGCATGCGCGGGCAGGTGGCCAGGATCCCCTGGTCCAGCATATCCTGCCAGCGTGATTCCACAAGCTGCACCGGCACACGCACCGGTTCCACGGGTCTGGAGGAACGCGCCTCCACGTTCGGCCGATCCCGGGCATCCGCTGCCCGGGGGGCCTTCTGGACTCCGCGGGCAGACGTTTTTTCCCGGTTCATCCGGCGTTCCTTCTGGCATTGGGGGCAGATATGGCCGCGTGGCCCGGGTGCAATGAAGGAACGGCCACAACGACTGCAACTGACAGGACAAAATGAGGGAATCATGCGCCACCTCCCTGAAAGGGGCTGGGTGCCGGACAGGATCGAGCAAGGAGGGGCAAAAGACAGCATCTTGCCACCGGCCTGCTTCCTGACCGGATGTGCTTTCAGGCTGCCCTGCCCTTTTGTCAACACCATGAGCGCCAAGTGACAATTCAGCTCCACTTGCGGCGGTGCATAACGGTACACGATGGCTGCCCTCCCGCACGATCCCGCCTCCCGCAGCATCGTGCCGTGCAGCAGCCGCAGGGCCTCGGCCGGGCATAAAAAAAGAGCCGGATGTTCTCCGGCTCTTCATATCCATGCTCTGTTGCAGGGGGCCCATCAGCGCAGGGCGCGCTTCAGGGCATCCCTGTAAATGCGCAGGACCATCAGGCGGGCATGCTTCTTGTTCTCCGCCGGGATCACATGCCAGGGAGCCTCTTCCGTACTGGTCCGCAGGAACATCTCGTCCGCTGCGCGGGCGTATTCAGGCCATTTGTCACGATTCCGCCAATCCTCATCGGTGATCTTGTAGCGCTTCCACGGGATGGCCTCACGCTCCCGGAATCGCCGCAGCTGTTCCTCCGGCGAGATGTGCAGCCAGAACTTGAGCAATATGTTGCCCTTGCTGGTCAGCTGATGCTCAAAATGATTGATCTCGGCATAGGCGCGGGCCCAGTCTTCCTTGGGGGTCAGTTTTTCCACGCGTTCCACTAGGACACGGCCGTACCAGGAGCGGTCATAGATGGTGATGAAACCGGCGCGGGGGATGTGCCGCCAGAAACGCCACAGATAATGGTGGGCGAGCTCTTCGTCCGAAGGCGCACTGATGGGGATGACGCGCGTGATACGGGCATCCGTCCCGGCCGTGAGGCGCCGGATGGCCCCCCCCTTGCCGGCAGCATCCCAGCCTTCAAAGATGAGTGTGGACGAAATGCCTTTTTTGTACGCCCGGAACGAGAGCTGATAGATCTCCTTCTGCAGGCGCTTCAGTTCCTTCTGGTAATGCTCGGGAGCCTGCACGCTGGAAAGGTCGATGGCATCCAGGGTGGAGACCAGGGACTCGCGGGCATCTTCTTCCACGTCGGGCACGGATTCCAGCACCTTGAGGCGGGCGGCACGGGCATCCTGCGCGGCGATGGTCCGCTCGATGCCGGCGATGATGGCTTTCACCACAGACAGGTTGCGGAAATTGGGATCCGCGGCATCAATGATGCTCCACGGCGCATTGTCCCGGTCTGTCAGCATGATGGCCCGGGACGCGGCACTGACCATGCCGTCATAATCCGCGGCGATTTTTTTGTCGGATGGCGAAAAATGCACCAGGGAGCGATTTTCCTGCCGTTCTTTGAGCGCACGGGCATGGTCCTTCTTGTTGAGATGGAGCCAGAGCTTGATGATGGCCATCCCGGATTCTGCCAGCCCGGATTCCAGGGCCTGCCAGCGGTGCATGCTGGCAGTGAACTCGTTTTCCCCCACATCCCTGCAGCAGCGCCGGCGCATGGCTTCACCGTACCAGCCGTCATAAAAGACCGCCGTCTGTCCGGCAGCCGGAAGCTGCCGCCAGAAACGCCAGGGCCAGGGACGGGCCTTCTCTTCGTCGGTCACCAGCCAGAAAACATGGTTCTGCACATGCTTGCTGTCCATCCATTCCGACAGGAGGTTGATGATGGCCCCCCGCCCGGAACCGACCAGACCGGCCACCGTGATCAGGACGGGGATCTTGCGCTCGATGCACTGCAGCTGCGCATTGAAAAGGCGCATGCGCAGCTGGGGGGCTTTTTCTTCAAATTCCTTGTTACTGCATGATCTGCCGAGGGCTGCCGATTCAAACATGGTATCTCCAACCTTGCTCAAGATGTTTGCACGGGAAGCGGACACGCAGTTTCGAAACGTTCCCGGCACTCCCGATAATCAACGCACTGTCTGTGCCTGGAGTTTTGCAAGAGCATAGCTTTTTTCTTGCGCTTCGTCAGCCTGGGCAAAGAGGGATATCCTGCGAAACCTGCCCTCTTTTCCTAACCGGATATCAGGGAGCCCGGCACGTTACGCAGCAGGTGCCGCTTGCTCCGTCCACCTGTGGCACGCTGCAAACGGCGCGGCCGCTCCATGCGAGGCCTGCCGCCCTGATGCATTGCATGTGACCTTTCCGCCACCTGCAACATATCCAGCTGAGCCTGAACATATTCGCGCATCGTCAATGGGCCTCCCTTTTGTCCCTGAGCCACCAGGATGCCAAGGAGCATGACGCACCTTGCCAGGATGTCCACGAGCGACTGATCGTGCTTCACGTTTTCCTCCGTTGCAGTCATAGTCATGCGATCACCTCCATGCGTTCTTCGCAAACAATCTGCCCAAGGATCGTTCCATAGGACGGAATCGCCTGCTCATACCCCAAACGGGCCAAAAGCACACAAGGGGAAACCGCGCCTGCTGTCAGCATGGCAGAGGAAAAGCAAAGATCCCGGAGGCATCCCGCATCAGACGTGTCTTCCTGTCGCCAGGCCTGTCAGCCGTATGGGCACCACAAATACTGCTGGAAACAAAAAGGCCCACGGTGCATTTTGGTACACCGTAGGCCTCTGGGACATGCGCTGATGGTGGAGGCGGGGGGAGTCGAACCCCCGTCCGAGAACATTCCACGCAAAGCGTCTACAGGTTTAGGTCAGGAACAGATTTCACCACCCTGCTCGCCCCTGACCGGGCACAGGGCAGCAATCCCGCCGGTACAGATCTCGTGGAAACTCCCGGCAGGCGCCAAGCTCCACCAGCCTGATGCGATGTCGCCAGCCGGACGTATCAGGCGTCGGCCCGTCTGACGTGACCATCAATGTGGTCAGGTGCCTCGCTGTTTTTAGGCAGCGTAAGCGTAGTCGTAATCGTTGTTGGCAATTACTTTTGTGCCGCTTTTTACGAGGCCAGCGGCGCCTCGACCTGCAACTTTGGTTTCCACATCCCCGTCGAAACCAATGCGCCCCCAATTGGGAAGTACTACTATAGGTTACAGCCCCCGCTTTGACAAGCTGTTTTTTATGGTCTGTGCACGACAGGTGAAAAGGTTGCACAAAAAAACTCCAGACGCTACAACCAGCCCTCCTAGAAGGTTCTTCAACCCGCACGGAGGATGCATGGCTCCTGCCACTCGAGATCACTTTTCTTCACGACTGGGCGTCCTGGCGGCGACGCTGGGCTCCGCCGTCGGGCTCGGCAATATCTGGAAATTCCCCTCACTGGTCGGCCAGAACGGCGGGGCCTCATTTCTTGTGGTCTATCTGCTGGCATCACTCTGCATCGGGCTGCCGCTGATGATATCGGACCTCAGCCTCGGCCGCGCCGGGCGCAGCAACGTCATCAGCATCTTCCAGAAGCTGGCCCCCCGCACCGGCTGGTGGCTGATAGGCCTTTCAGCCATCATCAGCTGCCTGCTAATCCTGGGCTTTTATTCCGATGTGGCCGGCTGGGTCTTTGCCTATATCCTCAAATCCGCCACAGGCACCGTCTCATCGACGGATCCGGCCGCGGCCCAGGCCAGCTTTTCCTCTTTGCTGAACGACGGGCCTGTGTCGCTGTTCTGGCAATGGCTCGTCCTGCTGCTGACGGGGGCCATCATCATGCGCGGCGCCTCGGCCGGCATCGAAAAAGTGACACGTGTCCTGATGCCCGTCCTCTTCCTCCTGCTGGTAGGCGTCTGCATCCGCAGCCTGACCCTGCCGGGAGCCTCGGAAGGCTTGCGCTTCCTGTTCATGCCCCAGTGGGAACGGGTGGACGCTTCCGTCATCATGATGGCCATGGGACTGGCGTTTTTCAAGATGTCCCTCGGCATGGGCTGCATGCTGACCTACGGCAGCTACTTCAAGGAAGACGTCAATATCCCGCTCATGGCCACCCGCGTCATGATTTGCGACCTGCTGGTCTCCCTGCTGGCCGGCATCGCCATCTTTCCCGCCGTCTTCAGTTTCGGCTTCCAGCCTGCCGAAGGACCTGCCCTGCTCTTTCTGACCATACCGGCCGTTTTCTCGTCCATGCCGGGCGGAACCTTCTTTGCAACGCTTTTCTTCATCCTGTCCGCCATCGCCGCCACGGGCGCCATCCTTTCCCTGCTGGAAGTCCCTGTGGCCTGGCTCTCCGAGCGCTTTTCCCTGCCGCGGAGCAAGGCAGTGCCCATTCTGCTGGCCGGGCTCGTCCTGCTGGGCCTGCCGGCGACCCTCTCCACCGGTCCTGCGCTTCAGGATGTGAAACTGTTCGGCCTGACGTTCTTCGACCTGTACGATGCCCTGTCGTCCACCATCCTGATGCCGTTGAGCGGCATCGTGACGAGCCTGTTCGTGGGCTATTTCTGGGAAAAAGAGCAGATGCTCGCCGCCCTGGGGGGCGGGATGCCGGCCAGACTGGTGCGGGCCCTGTGCCGTACGGTGACGCCGGTGCTCATCACGCTGGTGCTGCTGCACGGTCTGAACATCATCTGAGGTGACGGATCAATCCTCTGCCGTTTGTTTCAGCACTGATCGCTGAGGATCGCTCTGGTCATCGCCTCCAGGGAGTGTTTCCCTGCATGCCCGGCTCCAGCCGCTCCCTCACCACAGCGCCACGCAAAAAGCCCGGCATGGACCGGGCTTTCCTGCTTTTATGGGCTTTAGCCTGTTGAGCGCCTGACAGGCGCGAAACAAAAAACCACCCGC
>ERZ791919.137-NODE-137-length-91595-cov-5.390398_pt1 | contig 91595 bp, 127 predicted proteins | sample MGYA00510137_ERZ791919 | MGnify/ENA primary metagenome ERZ791919 (study PRJEB30046, sample SAMN00792059) | human gut metagenome | study: EMG produced TPA metagenomics assembly of the A metagenome-wide association study of gut microbiota in type 2... | reverse complement strand
GGGCTGAGGTAAAGCGGGTCCTGCACTGCGATGCAACAGCAAGGGCGGATATGGACGCTCTTCTGTCAAAAAGCCTTCCTGATACCGAATCATTTTCACCCCAACAAATACAAATTTATTACACTTCCTCCGCCAACTCTTCCCACCGCTCGTACAAGACTTCCAGCTTTTCCTCATTTTCAGCCCGCTCGGTAGAAAGTTTCTGACATTCGATGGAGTTGGAGTAAATTTCTTCTTTTGTCAGTTCTTCATCGATTACGGTATTTCGTTCTTCCAGCTTTGCAATTTCTTCTTCTGTCTTTTTCAGATCGTTTTTGCGTTTCCGCTCTTTAGCCTGCTGTTCTTTCTGCTCCTGCCAGCTCAATTTGGATTCTGTCTGATTGTCGGAAGAAGATTCCGAGGGAGCAATACCGGCAGATACGGCAGGGGCAGATGCGTATGCCCGGGTCAGTTCTTCTTTCTTTTCAAGATAGTAGTCATAGTTTCCGATATAATTTACAAAAGTCTGATTGACAAGCTCCAAAATGCGGGAACAGGTCTGATTAATAAAATACCGGTCATGGGAGACATAAAGAACCGTTCCGCTGTAGTTGTTCAGGGCTTCTTCCAGGATTTCCTTGGAGGTAATATCCAGATGGTTGGTAGGTTCATCGAGAATCAGGAAATTTGCCTCGGACAGCATCAGCTTTGCGAGGGATACACGTCCTTTTTCGCCACCGCTGAGTGTACGGATTTGTTTAAAGACTTCCTCCCCGGTAAACTGAAATGCAGCAAGTGTATTGCGGATCTGCGTATGAGTCAGGGATGGGTAGTCATCGGAAATTTCATCGAAAATCGTCTTTTCATCATGAAGGACGTGATGTTCCTGATCGTAATATCCGATTTTGACTTTTGATCCAAGCGTGAAAGATCCCTTGTCTGCAGAGACTACTTGGTTGATAATTTTTAACAGGGTAGTTTTTCCTGTACCATTATCACCAATGATGGCAACGTGTTCCCCGCGATGGATCTCAAAGCTGATATCCTGAAAAAGTTGCTGGCTGTCAAAGCGTTTGGACAGATGTTCAACTGTCAGGACGTCCGATCCGCTGATACAGGACGGCTCAAGAGAAAAGTGCATTTCGCGGACGCTTTCAACAGGCTTTTCAACAGGAGTGATACGGTCCAGCATTTTTTCCCGGCTTTCAGCCCGCTTGATGGATTTCTCCCGGTTGAAAGAACGAAGTTTCTCGATGACTGCCTGCTGATGCTTTATTTCACGCTGCTGGTTCATGTATTCTTTCAGGCGGGCATCACGGATCTGTTGCTTTTTCGCTGCATAGGCTTTGTAGTTTCCCATATACATACGAATATGAGCCTGATCGACCTCAATGACTTTTGTTACGACACGGTTCAGAAAATACCGATCATGGGAAACAATCAATACGGCTCCTGAATAATTTAAAAGATACGTTTCCAACCATGCAATGGAACTAAGATCCAGATGGTTGGTCGGCTCGTCCAGTAAGAGGATATCAGGGCTTGTCAGAAGCAGTTTTCCAAGAGAGACTCGTGTCTTCTGACCTCCTGAGAGGGTATCGGTCTGCTTGGAAAAATCATCCTCTGTAAATCCAAGCCCCTTCAGGACACCAGTGATTTCACTTTCACAGGCATAGCCATTTTTGGCCTCATATTCAGACTGAAGCCGGTTGTATGTATCCAGCCGGTTTTTCAGATCTTCCCCGGTTAAGGATTTCAGTTCCTGCTCGATGGAACGAAGCTGGGCTTCCATTGCAAAGATATCGGCTTTTGCACTTTTTACTTCCTCATAGATTGTATTGCCGGATGTCAGATCCTGACGCTGTGCAAGATAACCGAGAGTCTTCCCTTTGGCAAGAATAACATCGCCACCGTCCAGGGGTTCCTCCCCGATGATCATTTTCAGAATCGTAGATTTCCCGGCACCATTGATCCCGACAAGAGCTGCCTTCTCCCGGTCTTCAATATGGAAAGAACCGTCGCAGACAATGGTATGTTCGCCGAATGCTTTATTCAGATTGTGACAGGCTAAAATCATAATCAATAAACTCCTTATATCATAATTCTTATTTTAAAATGGCTCTTCATTATTATAAAACTCCAAGTATCTATTATATCGAAAATAGCCGAAAATACAAGAAGTAGGAAAGTAAAGTTTGACAGAAGTTTAACTATTCTATATAATGTTGGGTAGATTATGATGTGGAGGGCAATGGAAGTGGAACAAAGAAAAATATCACGTGCCGTAATTTCCAGGCTTCCAAGATATTATAGATATTTGGGAGACCTGCTTGAAGCGGGTGTAGAGAGGATCTCATCCAATGACCTGAGTAAAAAGATGCAGGTAACAGCATCCCAGATCCGGCAGGATCTGAACAATTTCGGCGGATTTGGACAGCAGGGCTATGGATATAATGTAAAGTACCTTTATACGGAGATTGGAAAGATACTGGGACTGGATAAGGATCATAACTTTATTATCATCGGTGCCGGTAATCTTGGACAGGCACTGGCAAATTATGCATCATTTGAACGGAATGGATTTATTTTAAAAAGTTTATTTGATGTGAATCCGCGTCTTGAGGGAGTGACGATCCGGGGAATCCCTGTCAGAATGCTGGATGAACTGGAAGGATATCTGCAGGAAAATGATATTGAGATTGCAGCTCTTACACTTCCCAAGTCAAAAGCGGAGGAAGTAGCGGATGTCCTGGTAGCGAATGGGATCAAGGCCATCTGGAATTTTGCACATACGGATCTTACACTTCCCAAGGATGTCATTGTGGAGAGTGTACATCTTGCTGACAGTCTGATGAAATTGTCTTATAATATCAGCCAGCACAATGAAATTCAAAAATAGCAGAGGACTGCTGCGGGTATGGTCATAGCTGGACCGGTCCGCAGCAGTTTGTCTTTAAAAGAAAGGGGACTGCTCATGAGATATTTACCGGACGGAGAACAGATGAAGAAAGCAGATCAGTATACGATCCAGCAGATCGGTGTACCTTCTGTGGTTCTTATGGAGAGGGCAGCATTAAAAATTGTTGAAGTACTGGAAGAAAAGAAAAAGGATTTAAGGCGACCACTGATCGTATGCGGCAGTGGAAATAATGGCGGAGATGGATTTGCTGTGGCAAGACTTCTGGCTGAAAAGGGCTGCCATGTGGATGTGCTTTTTACGGGAAGAGAAAGCTCCATGACGGAAGAATGCAGATTGCAGGCTCAGATCGACAAAAATCTCGGGATTAATTTGTTTACAGAAATCCCCGAGAAAGAGTATACTGTGATCATTGATGCAATTTTTGGCGTTGGTCTGTGCAGAGAAGTTGCAGGACACTACAGAGATGTGATCGGATGGATGAACCGGCAGACGGCACAGAAGGTTGCAGTGGATATTCCATCAGGAATCTGTTCTGCTACAGGAAAGGTGCTTGGTATTGCATTTCAGGCGGAACTGACAGTATCTATGGCATGTCAGAAGCGTGGCTGTGCTTTGTATCCGGGACAGATCTGTGCGGGAGAGGTTGTTCCGGTAACGATCGGGATTGATCCCGAGTACTTTTTTGAACAGAAAGGTGTCTGCATGACCTATGATAAAAAGGAGCTGGGAAATCTGCTGCCGGAAAGAAAAGAGGATTCGCATAAGGGCAGTTTTGGCAGAGTCCTTATGATCACCGGCAGTCCGGGAATGGCAGGAGCAGCTTATCTTTCAGCTACAGCAGCGTATACGGTTGGTGCCGGACTTGTCCAGATCTATACAGCAGAAGAGAACAGGCAGGTACTTCAGGGACTTCTTCCAGAGGCGATCATTTCCTGCTATAGAGAGTATGATGAAGAGAAACTGGATCAACTGATCGGGTGGGCAGATGTCATCTGTATCGGCTGTGGATTAGGACAAAGCAGTAGATCAGAAAAGATTTTGCTGCATACAATAGAGAAAGCAAAGTGTCCCTGCGTGATTGATGCAGATGGACTGAACCTTCTTGCAGGAAGGAAAGATCTGTATAAAAAACTTGGGAAAAATATGATCCTCACCCCTCATATGAAAGAAATGTCCCGGCTGACAGGAATCTCTGTATCAGAAATTGTAGAACGGCGGTTTGAAGTACTTCACCGGTTTACCGAGGAATCCCCGTGTATCTGTGTCTTAAAAGACAGCAGGACGATAGTTGCCCAGAAAGACAGGCAGAACTTCCTTAATCTGGCAGGCAATGCAGCCATGGCAAAAGGCGGTTCGGGAGATGTGCTTGCGGGTGTGATCACCGGACTTCTCGCACAGGGAATGGATGGATTTCAAAGTGCAGTGACAGGCGTTTTTCTGCATGCCTGTGGTGGAGATGAGGCAAGGGATAAAAAAGGTGGTTACAGTGTTCTCGCAAGGGATCTGATCCATGGAATACAGGTAGCGATGAAGAAAGCAAAGGAGTGTAACTAAATGAAGAAATACAGCAGAGTTTGTGCATATATCGATTTGGATGCCATTGCATATAATATGGAGCAGATGAAAAAGCGGATTGGCGAAGACGGAAAACTGATCGCAGTCATCAAGACCGACGGATATGGTCATGGGGCAGTTCCGCTGGCGAAAATGTTTGAAGAGATGCCATATATCTGGGGCTATGCTGTTGCATGTATGGGAGAGGCGGCTGTCCTGCGTGAACAGGGGATCAAAAAGCCGATTCTGGTACTGGGATGTGTCTTCCCGGACGAATACGAGGAGATGGTAGAAAAAGAAATTCGTGCTGCGGTTTATACTGAAGAAATGGCACGGGGAATGTCAGAGGCTGCACAAAGACTTGGAAAGACTGCGTATTTTCATATTAAGATTGATACCGGAATGGGAAGGATCGGATTCCCGGTAACGGAAGAAAGTGCATCTTCCATTGAACGGATCAGCAGGCTTCCGAATGTGCAGACAGAGGCAATGTTTACGCATTTTGCAAAAGCCGACGAGCTGGATAAATCTTATACGTTAAAGCAGCATGAGAAATTTTTATGGATGAAAGAACTGATGGAGGAACGAAATGTTCCGATCCAGTATTTTGACTGTGACAACAGTGCCGGAATCATTGATTTTCCGGATCTCAAGCATGATATTGCGAGAGCGGGAATTTCCATTTACGGAATGTATCCATCAGACGACGTGGATCAGAATGCAGTGAGTCTGCGTCCGGCTCTGCGTCTGGTCAGTCATGTCAGTTTCGTAAAGGAAGTAGGAAAAGGTACATCGATCAGTTACGGTGGCACATATATTACAGAGAAAAAGATGAAGATTGCAACCATTCCGGTGGGATATGGAGATGGGTATCCAAGATCACTGTCAAATAAAGGGTATGTGTTGATCCATGGGAAAAAGGCAAGGATTCTTGGAAGAGTCTGTATGGATCAGTTTATGGTTGATGTAACGGAAATCCCCGATGTGGCATTTATGGATGAGGTGATTCTGATCGGACGGGATCAGGAGGAACAGATCAAGGTGGAGGATCTTGCAGAATTAAGTGGAAGATTCAATTATGAATTTGTATGCTGCCTGAGTAAGAGAATCCCACGTGCTTACCTGAAGAATGGAAAAATCATTTCGCAGACAGATTATTTTTAAAGGACGAATCTGAAGAATTTGTGAATACATCCGATGAATCCGGAGATACTTAAGTATAGCTTAACATAACGGAGATATCGGAGAGTGAAAATAAATGGTCAGACGAGGAGATATTTATTACGCAGATCTAAGCCCCGTGGTCGGATCAGAGCAGGGAGGGATACGACCTGTCCTGGTTATCCAGAATAATATCGGAAACCGGCACAGCCCTACGATCATCTGTGCGGCGATCACTTCAAAAATGAATAAAGCGAAACTTCCGACGCATATCGAGATCAGTACGAGGGATTATAATATAGTAAAAAATTCTGTGATCCTGTTAGAGCAGATCCGTACAATCGACAAGCAGCGACTGAAAGAATATGTATGTCATATAGATTCTGCAATGATGAAAAAAGTAGACGAGGCGATCTGTGTCAGCCTGAATCTGCCTACATAAGACAGGAACGTGGACTTTACAGATGAGAAAAAGCGTGGTAAACTTATTAAGATAATGCTCTGGTTGCGGAGAGCAGGATGAAGTACAAGTCTTAATTGATTTAAGTCAGATAGAAAAGGAGAATGAAAGTATGTCAGGACATTCTAAATTTGCGAATATTAAGCACAAAAAAGAGAAGAATGACGCAGCAAAGGGAAAGATCTTTACAAAGATCGGCCGTGAGCTTGCGATTGCAGTAAAAGAAGGTGGAAGTGCTGATCCGGTGAATAATAGCAGACTTCGTGATGTGATCGCAAAGGCAAAAGCGAACAATATGCCGAATGATACGATCGAAAGAAATATCAAGAAAGCAGCCGGGGAAGGTTCCGCAGATAATTATGAGCGTATTACATATGAGGGATATGGTCCGAACGGAACCGCCATCATCGTAAAGACTCTGACGGATAATAAGAACCGTACAGCATCAAATGTAAGAAATGCGTTTACAAAGGGAGCTGGAAATGTCGGGACTCCGGGATGTGTATCTTTTATGTTTGATGAAAAGGGACAGATTATTATCGATAAAGAAGAGTGTGATATGGACTCAGATGATCTGATGATGCTTGCACTGGATGCGGGTGCTGAAGATTTTAATGAAGAAGAGGACAGCTACGAAGTGCTTACTTCACCGGAGGATTTCAGTGATGTACGTCTGAAGCTGGAAGAGGAAGGAATTGCGATGGCTTCTGCGGAAGTTACGATGATTCCTCAGACTTATGTTGACCTTACAAAAGAAGAGGATATCAAGAACATCCAGAAGACACTGGATCTGCTTGATGAAGATGATGATGTGCAGGATGTATATCATAACTGGAATGAATAAATAACCTACTAAAAAGATATGGAGCAAGCTGAAATTGACAGCCTGCTCCATTTTTTAAGAAAATTTCAAGGAGGAAGAGGAAATGAGCAATTACAGAATTGAGACAAAGTGTGTGCAGTCAGGATATGAACCGGGAAATGGAGAGCCAAGAGTTCTTCCAATCTATCAGAGTACTACATTCCGTTATACCAGCAGTGAGCAGATGGGACGTTTATTTGACCTGGAAGAATCCGGTTATTTTTACACAAGACTGCAGAATCCGACGAATGATGCAGTAGCAGCAAAGATCTGTGATCTGGAAGGCGGAGCAGCGGCAATGCTGACCTCATCCGGTCAGGCAGCTAATTTTTATGCCATTATGAATATTGCAGAAGAGGGAGATCATATTGTATGTGCATCTGCCCTGTATGGCGGAACATATAACCTTTTTGCTCATACAATCCGTAAAATGGGTGTGACGGCTACTTTTGTTGATCCTGATTGCACGGAAGAAGAACTGGAAGCAGCATTTCAGGATAATACAAAGGCAGTATTTGGAGAGACGATTGCAAATCCGGCACTGGTCGTTCTGGATTTTGAAAAATTTGCAAAGGCGGCACATAAGCATGGGGTTCCGTTTATCGTAGATAATACATTTGCTACACCGATCAACTGCCGTCCGTTTGAGTGGGGGGCTGATGTTGTGACGCATTCCACAACAAAGTATATGGATGGTCATGCAACATGTGTAGGCGGTGCGATTGTTGACAGCGGTAATTTTGACTGGGCTGCTTACGGAGATAAATTTGCCGGACTGACAACACCGGATGAGACTTACCATGGAATCATCTATACAGAAAAATTTGGAAAAGATGCTTATATCACAAAAGCAACTTCCCAGTTGATGAGAGATTTAGGATCAATCCAGTCACCGCAAAATGCATTTCTCCTGAATCTTGGACTGGAGAGTCTGCATCTGCGTATGCCAAGACATTGTGAAAATGCAATTAAGATGGCGGAATATCTACAGGGACATGAAAAAGTAGCATGGGTAAACTGCCCGTCGTTACCTGGCAATAAGTATTATGATCTGACGCAGAAATATATGCCGAATGGAAGCTGTGGTGTCATCACTTTTGGATTAAAGGGTGGAAGAGAAGCTGCCGTGAAAATGATGGATAAGCTGAAACTGGTTGCTATTGTGACGCATGTGGCAGATGCAAGAAGCTGTGTCCTGCATCCGGCAAGTCATACACACAGACAGATGAATGAGCAGGAACTTCTGGAGGCAGGAGTACAGCCGGATCTGATCCGCTTCAGTCTTGGAATTGAAAATATTGAAGACCTGATCGCTGATGTAAAGCAGGCTTTGGAAGATTAATAACGATGAGAAGGTACAAGTGTAAATTGGATACATTTGTATCTTCTTTTTTATACCGGGGTATGAAGGAAAAACTGACAGTGGCAGAGTGTCTATACAGATCGTATGTTCCGCCCCGGACTGTTGTATGTATTCCTACATATTTATTATAAATCTGTTCATACTATGGTTCAGAACTTGCAGGAGGTGGAATCTATGGGAACAGAAAAAATGGATACAAAACAGGAACAGAGAAATAAGGAAAATGAAGAGATCCGCGAAATGGGGACGATGGAACTGGGAAAAAAGGGAAACCCGTATGGGATTCAGCTTCTGACGATCATCGGTGAGATTGAAGGACATGAGAATGTATCCGGAAATACAAAGGCTACAAAGTATGAACATTTGCTCCCACGGCTTGCGGAGGCAGAAGAAAATGATGAGATCGAAGGAGTACTGATCCTTTTAAACACAATGGGCGGGGATGTAGAAGCCGGACTTGGAATTGCAGAAATGATCGCATCCCTTGGAAAACCGACCGTATCACTGGTCCTTGGAGGAAGTCATTCTATCGGAGGACCGTTGGCTGTATCTGCAGATTATTCTTTTATTGTCCCGTCAGGCACGATGATTATTCATCCGGTTCGTTCTTCTGGAATGTTCATCGGAGTGATCCAGAGTTATCGAAATATGGAGCGTACCCAGGATCGCATTACCCGCTTCATTGCGTCCCATTCTCATATCTCCCAGGAACGGATCGTGGAGCTGATGCTGGATTCAACGCAGCTCGTGAAAGATGTGGGGACAATGCTGGAGGGAGAGGAGGCTGTCAGAGAGGGAATGATCGATGAAGTGGGAGGGATTCATGAAGCGTTTCAGAAACTTCATGAACTGATCGATGAGGAGAGAAGAAAAAAGAAGCAGGAAAAACCGGATGCAAAACCGGATCATTTTTTTGATGACACTAAAAAAAATTGATGGTATACTGAAATAAGTATGTGAAAATAAGGGGGAATTATATGGCTGCGAAGTCAACAAAAGGAAAGAAGAATACAAAAAGTACGGCAAAGAAGACGCAGCAGAAATCCGGACAAAGTCAGAACCGGGATGAGATCAGAGGGGAGATCATCATTCTGGGACTGCTTGCAGTGTGTATCCTTCTTGTCCTCAGTAATTTTGGACTGGGTGGAATTGTAGGCAAGACGGTGTCATCGGTAGTTTTTGGCATTTTCGGATTTATGGCATATTTTCTGCCGTTTATCTTATTTGGAGCAGTTGCATTTGGAATTTCCAATAAGGGAAATTCCCATGCTTACATAAAATTAGGAGCAGTTGCTGCATTATTTCTGATCCTGTGCGGAATGATTGAGCTTTTGTTCCATCCATACGATAAAAATGCAACATTATTTTCTTATTATGTCGCATCCAGTGAGCATAAGAATGCAGGAGGTTTCGCAGGAGGCTGTCTGATCCGGTTATTTTGTCCGCTTTTTGGAAAGATCGGTGCCGGTGTGATCCTGGTTGTACTGGGAATCATCAGTATTATCCTGATCACAGAGCGTTCTCTTCTGTCTCCCATCGGACGGAAAAGCAAAGTCGCATATGAAGAGGCAAAAAGAAAGAGACAGGAAACCGCAGTGATCCGTACGAAAGAGCGGGAAAGGAAAGAAAGAGAGCGGCAGACAGCTCAGGAGACAGAAGAGAGCGGAGCAGGAGTTCCTGGTGGAAAAGAGAAAAAGGCAAGAGGAGTTTCCTTTGCAACGACTCTTTTGCATGGGGAAGGAGAAGAGGAAGTACCGCGGGAGAGAAAAAGCAGAAGGCGGAGAAAATCTCCTGAGATCCAGGAACTGACCCCGGAAGGAGCAGTCCCTGACGGAGGAGATAGCGAAGAATCGGATCCGGGGCGGTTTGTTATTAACCGTGCAGAACCGCTTACAGCAGAAGAGACAGAGAAGACCGGAACAGAAAGATCTGCTGAAGAAGGAGTACCTGATGCAATGCAGATGCCATCTGATCCGCAGGAGATGCCGGCCAGACGGAACAGGAAAAATACGAAAGAAAATGCACAGGCAGTTGCAGCCGAGACAGCCAGTGTAGAGCAGTCTGTCAGGGCAATGGAAGAGCAGCCGCAGAAGATTTACCGCATTCCACCGATGAATCTTCTGGTAAAAGGGAAAAAGGGCGGTGGAGATTCCGATGCACATCTGCGTGCCACAGCATTAAAGCTGGAGCAGACACTTCAGAACTTTGGAGTAGGGGTTCATGTCACCAATGCAAGCTGTGGTCCGTCTGTGACCCGGTATGAGCTACAGCCGGAACAGGGAGTGAAAGTCAGCAAGATTGTCGGGCTGGCAGATGATATCAAGCTGAATCTTGCTGTCGCTGATCTGAGGATCGAAGCTCCTATACCGGGAAAAGCTGCTGTCGGGATTGAAGTCCCGAACAGTGAAAATACAGCCGTTATGCTGAGAGATCTGCTGGAGTCCGATGAGTTCAAGAACAGCAGATCACTGATCTCCTTTGCAGTTGGAAAAGATATTGCAGGAAAAGTTGTTGTGGCAGATATTGCAAAGATGCCGCATCTCCTTGTCGCAGGAGCGACAGGTTCAGGTAAATCTGTCTGCATCAATACCCTGATCATGAGCATTATCTACAAAGCAGATCCGGAAGATGTGAAGCTGATCCTGGTAGATCCGAAAGTTGTAGAACTGAGTGTATATAACGGAATCCCGCATCTGATGATTCCGGTTGTAACTGATCCGAAAAAGGCTGCTGGGGCTTTGAACTGGGCAGTTGCCGAGATGGAAAAGCGTTATAAGCTTTTCGCTGAGTACAATGTAAGGGACCTGAAAGGATTCAATGAAAAAGTCCTGAGAGGTGAGACCGGAGAAGATGCAAAGAAAAAACTTCCACAGATCATTATCATCATTGATGAGCTTGCAGATCTGATGATGGTAGCCCCCGGAGAAGTGGAGGGGGCGATCTGTCGTCTTGCACAGTTGGCACGTGCGGCGGGGCTTCATCTGATCCTTGCGACTCAGCGTCCGTCAGTGAATGTCATCACGGGACTGATCAAGGCAAATATGCCGTCAAGAATTGCATTTTCAGTTTCATCGGGAGTGGATTCGCGTACGATCATTGATATGAACGGGGCAGAAAAGCTGCTGGGAAAAGGAGATATGCTGTTCTATCCATCCGGTTATCCAAAGCCGGTGAGGGTGCAGGGATCCTTTGTCTCTGATAAAGAAGTTCAGAAAGTTGTAGATTATCTGATTGACAAAAATGGAAGTACGGCTTACAGTAATGAACTGGAAGAACATATGATGACTGCTGATGTTCCGACATCCATTTCAGGAGTATCTGCGGAGGATACAGATGACAGGGATGTCTATTTTACAGAAGCAGGACAACTGATCATTGACAAAGACAGGGCTTCGATCGGAATGCTCCAGAGAATGTTCAAGATTGGGTTCAACCGTGCTGCAAGGATCATGGATCAGCTTGCAGAAGCAGGAGTTGTCGGTCCCGAAGAGGGGACAAAGCCGAGAAAAGTTCTTATGTCAAAAGAAGAATTTGACGCATACATAGCGGAAAATAAGCAGGAATCGTAGTTTACAGAACTTGCATGAAAGTGTGAGGATGTTATTGAAAATAAGAGGGATGAACAAGGAGGAAACAGGAATGAAGACAGATATTCAGATTGCTCAGGAAGCAGAAATGAAGCACATCAGAGAGGTGGCAGAGGGTGCAGGAATCGCAGAGGATGAACTGGAATTTTATGGAAAGTATAAAGCAAAGCTTTCTGATGAACTCTGGGAACGGATCAAGGACCGCGAGGACGGAAAGCTGGTTCTTGTTACAGCCATTAATCCGACCCCGGCGGGAGAGGGAAAGACGACAATTTCTGTAGGTCTTGGACAGGCATTTGCAAAGCTTGGCAAAAAATCAGTGATCGCATTACGCGAACCATCTCTTGGACCATGCTTTGGAATCAAAGGAGGAGCAGCCGGTGGCGGTTATTCACAGGTGGTTCCGATGGAGGATCTGAATCTTCATTTCACGGGAGATTTTCATGCCATCACTTCTGCCAACAATCTGCTGGCAGCAATGCTTGATAATCATATCCAGCAGGGGAATGCCCTGGGGATCGATCCACGTCAGATCGTGTGGAAACGCTGCGTGGACATGAATGACCGTGTCCTGCGGAATATTGTAGTTGGTCTTGGAAGAAAGACCGACGGAATGGTAAGAGAAGATCATTTTGTTATTACAGTCGCCTCCGAGATTATGGCAATTCTCTGCCTTGCAGATGATCTTGCTGATCTTAAGAAGCGTCTGGGAAGAATTATTGTCGCTTATAATTTTAATGGAGATCCGGTGACAGCAGATGATCTGCAGGCAACCGGTGCCATGACTGCACTTTTGAAAGATGCAATCAAGCCAAATCTGATTCAGACACTGGAACATACACCGGCACTGATCCATGGTGGACCGTTTGCCAATATCGCACATGGATGCAACAGTGTGCGTGCCACAAAGATGGCCCTGAAGCTTGGCGATATTGCAGTGACGGAGGCAGGGTTCGGTGCAGATCTTGGAGCCGAGAAGTTTTTTGATATCAAGTGCCGGATGGCAGGATTGAAGCCGGATGCAGTTGTCCTGGTCGCAACAGTACGTGCATTAAAATACAATGGTGGTGTTGCAAAGGCAGATCTTGCAGAAGAAAATTTAGATGCACTTGCAAAAGGAATTGTAAATCTTGAAAAGCATATTGAAAATATTCAGAAATATGGTGTGCCGGTTGTTGTTACGCTGAATTCTTTTGTATCAGATACGGATGCAGAGAATGCATTTATTGAAAAATTCTGTCATGACCATAACTGTGAATTTGCACTTTCAGAAGTATGGGAAAAAGGCGGAGAAGGCGGCATCGCACTGGCTGAGAAAGTACTGGAGACGCTGGAGACAAAGGAAAGCCGTTTCCATCCACTTTACAGTGAAGAACTTTCTCTGAAAGATAAAATCCGTACGATCGCACAGGAAATCTATGGTGCAAGAGATGTGGTGTATGAACCGGCTGCGTCAAAGCAGATCGCAAAGATCGAAGAGATGGGATTCTCAGATTTCCCGGTATGTATGGCGAAGAATCAGTATTCCCTGTCAGATGATGCGAAGAAGCTTGGAAGACCGGAGAATTTTGATATCCATATCAGAGAAGTCTATGTCAGTGCCGGTGCAGGATTCGTTGTCGCTCTGACGGGTGCAGTAATGACCATGCCTGGACTGCCGAAAGTACCGGCAGCAAATGGAATTGATGTAACAGACGACGGAAAGATCACAGGTCTGTTCTAAGGATCTTCTGTCATACAGGAAAATAAAGATGTCAGGATTGTGGGAGTGCGTAGCACGAAACAATCCGTTGGCATCATTGTTGGGGGCTTTTGACCCCAACATCAAATAAAGGGTGTATAAAATAATAGGGTAACCGGAACAAGAAGGAGAAAAGAATGGCACAATTAATTGATGGAAAGGCAATTTCACAGCAGATTAAAGATGAATTAAAAGCTGAGGTAGAAGCATTGAAGAATGACGGAACGGACATTTGTCTTGCCGTCATTCAGGTAGGGGATGATCCGGCTTCTTCCGTTTATGTAAGAAATAAAAAAAGAGCCTGTGCATATATCGGAGTAGAATCAAGGGCATATGAACTGCCGGAGGATACGACAGAAGAGCAGCTTGTAGAGCTTGTAAAGGAACTGAATGCGGATGATACGGTAAATGGAATCCTTGTACAGCTCCCACTTCCTGCTCAGATTGATGAAGATAAGATCATCCGGACGATTTCGGCTGATAAGGACGTGGATGGATTCCATCCTGAAAGTGTGGGAAGACTGTGGATCGGGGAAAAGGGATTTTTATCCTGCACTCCGGCCGGTGTGATCCAGTTGCTGAAGCGTTCGGGAATAGAGATTGCCGGAAAGGAATGTGTGATCATCGGAAGAAGCAATATTGTCGGGAAACCAATGGCAGCACTGCTTCTCCGGGAAAATGGAACAGTTACGGTTGCACACTCCAGAACGAAGAGTCTTGCAGATGTGACAAGAAGAGCAGATATTCTGATCGTTGCAATCGGAAAAGAGCGTTTCATAACATCAGATTATGTTAAAAAAGGTGCGGTTGTTATTGATGTCGGAATGCATCGGGATGCAGAAAATCATCTGTGTGGAGATGTTGATTTTGCAGATGTTGAACCAGTTGCATCAGCGATCACTCCTGTTCCGGGCGGAGTAGGACCGATGACGATCGCCATGCTGATGAATAACTGTGTAGAGACTGTACGCAGCTAGGAGGTACCGGATCATGAAGTGTGTACATTGCGGAGCAAATATACCGGATGGTCAGTTGATCTGTCCCAGGTGCAATGCTGAAGTACAGATGGTCCCGGATTATAACCCGCTGGATGATGTTCTTGCAAGAGAAGTAAAGGGTTCGGTAGAAGGGGCTACCCGTCAGATCCGGACAGATGATGTCCGGAGACAGCGTCAGATGAGTCAGACCCAGAGTGTCCGTTCTACCCGCGTTCTGAATGAAAATGAGATGGAACGGCTCAGGGAGGCAAGAAGAGAAAATCTCCGTCGTTCTAAAGAACAGCAGAACCGGAGACAGGCGGAGAGGCAACAGACCGGAAATCTCAGAAAAGATTCACCGGAATACCGCAGGATTCAGCAAATGAAGCGGAGAGAAGCCGCAAAGAAAAAGAGAAGGAATCTTTTGCTCGTTCTTTTTTTAATCGTATGTCTGATCGGTGTGGGAATTTATGTGATTTATCAGAATTCTTATACCGGAGTCATGAAAAAGGGAATGTCAGCACTGCAGGAGGATAATTACGAAGTTGCACAGAAGTATTTTGACCGTGCTGTGATCAAGGACAAATCCAGGCCTGAAGCGTACAAGGGGCTTGCAGATATTTATGTGGATCAGGGAGATCTGGACAGTGCAGAATCTGTGTATCTGACTGCGTTGGAGACACAGCCATCCAATGAAAAGCTTTATGAGGCAGTCATTGATTTTTATGTGAAAAATGATGAACTGGATAAAATCTCTGTACTGCTGGAAGACTGCGATGACAGTAAAGTACTTAAGGCAGTAAAAAAATATGTTTCCACAGCACCGGAATTCAGTCTGAAAGAGGGCAGTTATACAGAGGTTCAGCAGGTTTCTCTTTCTTCCGAGACAGGAGGAGATATTTATTATACGACAGACGGGTCAGAACCGACGACTGCCAGTCAGAAATATTCTGAGGCAATCCTTCTGCAGGAAGAAGGCGTGACTGAGATTCGGGCGATTGCTGTCAACAAGGCAGGAGTGCCAAGCGTTGTGGCAAGTGCGAAATATACGATTGCATTCCCGGTGGCTGATGCACCGGCGGTTTCTCCATCTACGGGTGCATACAGCGGAACGATCCAGGTGACTGTGACAGTTCCGGATGGGTATACGGCTTATTATACAACCGATGGTTCTGTACCGGATGCAGGTGCCACGAAATATACAGCACCGGTTGACCTGCGGCTGGATGCAAAGGTAACTTTTAATGTAGTACTGATCAATAATCAGAATGGAAAAGCGACAGCCATGACAAGCAAGACCTATATTCCAAAGCCTTCGGCAGAATAAATTTTATGCAGAAAGAGGTTCTGTGTAAAGTTACTATAAGGCAACTCTGTTTTACCTGGAATTTATACAAAATTTCCAAAAACAGGGTTGCTTTTTTGCGTGCAGAGAGATATAATATACATGTTAAAAAAATAACAATACTACATAAAAAGGAGAGATTTGTTATGAGTAGATTTTGTTTACCAAGGGACATTTATCATGGAAAAGGCTGTCTTGAAGAACTGAAGAATCTGAAAGGAAAGAAAGCCTGTCTTGTTGTCGGTGGAGGATCTATGAAGCGTCAGGGATTCCTTGACCGGGCAGTAAACTACCTGAAAGAGGGCGGCATGGAAGTAAGGTTGATCGAGGGTGTTGAGCCGGATCCGTCTGTTGAGACCGTTATGAAGGGTGCAGAGGTGATGCGTGAGTTTGAGCCGGACTGGATCGTTGCCATGGGCGGTGGATCACCGATTGATGCTGCAAAAGCAATGTGGGTATTCTACGAATATCCAGAGGTCTCCTTTGAAGATATCATTACTCCGTTCAGTTTCCCTGAACTGAGACAGAAAGCAAAATTTGCAGCAATTCCTTCTACATCAGGAACAGCTACAGAGGTTACAGCATTCTCCGTTATCACGAATTATCAGACAGGAGTAAAATATCCGCTGGCTGACTTCAATATCACACCGGATGTAGCCATCGTTGATCCTGACCTTGTATCAGGACTTCCGGTAAAGCAGGTTGCATATACAGGTATGGATGCCCTGACTCATGCGATTGAGGCATATGTATCCACGCTGAACGGACCTTTCACGGATCCGCTTGCATTACAGGCAATCGAGATGGTTCTTGATTATCTGCCGGCATCTTATCATTGCGATATGGTTGCAAGAGAGCAGATGCACTATGCACAGTGCCTTGCAGGAATGGCATTCTCCAATGCATTGCTTGGAATCGTCCACTCCATGGCTCATAAGACAGGTGCAGCTTTCTCAACAGGTCATATTCCGCATGGTTGTGCAAATGCAATTTATCTGCCGTATGTTATCCAATATAACGCAAAAGATCCTGTAGCTGCAAAGCGTTATGCTGAGATCGCCCGCAGAATGGGTCTTCCGGGAACATCTGAGAAGGCACTGATCAACAGTCTTATTGAGAAGATTGATGATTTCAATGTAAGACTTAACATTCCTAAGACGTTGAAAGACTTCGGTATTAATGAGGATGAATTCAAGGAGAAGGTAGACAAGATCGCAGAACTGGCAGTTGGCGATGCATGTACGGGATCAAATCCGCGTGCCATTGATCCTGCCGCTATGGCAAAACTTCTTACATGTACATATTACGGAACAGAGGTTGATTTCTAAACCGGACAGAGATCCGGACCTGATTCCGAAGAAAAGAGGGGCAGACACTTTTTCCGGGTGTCTGCCTTTATGTTATGCTTGAATTTCGACAGGGGTTAGCGTATTATAAAAAAAGGGTAATTATTTACAAGGAGGAGAATCATGTATAAGATTGTAAAAGCTAGAAGACTGGCCGACAAGATCTTTCTGATGGATGTTCATGCACCGCGTGTTGCAAGTCACTGTCAGCCGGGTCAGTTTATTATCGTGAAGATGGACGAAAAGGGAGAACGTATTCCTCTGACAATCTGTGATTATGACAGAGAAGCAGGAACGATCACGATCGTTGTCCAGGAAGTAGGAGCTTCCACAACGAAGATGGGAGAACTGAAAGAAGGAGACTATTTCCGTGACTTTACAGGTCCGCTGGGATGTCCATCAGAATTTGTAGAAGAAGATCTGGAGACACTGAAGAAGAAAAAAATGCTTTTTGTAGCAGGTGGTGTAGGAGCTGCTCCGGTATATCCACAGGTAAAATGGCTCAGAGAGCATGGCATTGAAGCAGATGTTATCGTTGGTTCCAAGACGAAAGATATGCTGATCCTTGAAGATGAGATGAAAGCAGTTGCAGGAAATTATTATCCGTGTACAGATGATGGATCCTATGGTCACGCAGGTATGGTTACGACCATGATCGAAGAGTTGGTCGGTGAGGGCAAAAAGTATGATGTCTGTGTTGCAATCGGACCAATGATCATGATGAAGTTCGTATGTCTGCTTACGAAGAAGCTTGAGATCCCGACGATCGTCAGCATGAACCCGATCATGGTAGACGGAACAGGTATGTGCGGCGCCTGTCGTCTTCAGGTTGGCGATGAGATTAAATTTGCCTGCGTAGATGGCCCTGAATTTGACGGACATCTTGTTGATTTTGATCAGGCAATGAAGAGAAGCCAGATGTATAAGTCTGAAGAGGGTCGTGCAATGCTGAAACTTCAGGAAGGCGATACCCATCATGGCGGATGCGGACATTGTGGAGGTGACGAGTAATGGCTGATATGATGAAAAAAGTACCTGTAAGAGAACAGGAACCAAAGGTACGTGCTACCAACTTTGAAGAAGTATGTCTTGGATACAATAAAGAAGAGGCAATGGAAGAGGCAACGAGATGTCTGAACTGTAAGAATGCAAGATGTATCCAGGGATGTCCTGTATCCATCAATATCCCTGCATTTATTCAGGAGGTAAAAGCAGGAAATATCGAAGAGGCTTATAAGGTGATCGGTAAGTCCAGTGCCCTTCCGGCTATCTGTGGACGTGTCTGCCCACAGGAGTCCCAGTGTGAGGGAAAATGTGTCCGTGGTATTAAAGGTGAAGCAGTTTCTATCGGAAAGCTTGAGAGATTTGTTGCGGATTACGCTCTGGAGCATGATATTAAGCCGGAGTGTGCAGAGACAAAGAATGGTCATAAAGTTGCAGTCATCGGTTCCGGTCCGTCCGGACTTACCTGTGCAGGAGATTTGGCAAAGCTAGGTTATGATGTAACTGTATTTGAAGCTCTGCATGAACTCGGAGGAGTACTTGTATATGGTATCCCTGAGTTCCGTCTTCCAAAGCAGAAAGTTGTTGCAAAAGAGATCGAGAAGGTAAAAGAGCTTGGTGTCAAATTTGAGACGAATGTTGTGATCGGTAAATCCACTACGATCGACCAGTTGATGGAAGAAGAGGGATTTGAGGCAGTATTTATCGGTTCAGGAGCCGGTCTTCCGATGTTTATGGGTATTCCGGGAGAGAATGCAAATGAAGTCTTCTCTGCAAATGAGTATCTGACAAGAAGCAACCTGATGAAAGCATTCCGTGAAGATTATGATACACCGATCGCAGCAGGCAAGAAAGTTGCCGTTGTCGGTGGCGGTAATGTTGCAATGGATGCAGCAAGAACAGCACTCAGACTTGGTGCAGAAGTACATATTGTATACAGAAGAAGCGAGGCAGAACTTCCGGCCAGAGCAGAAGAAGTACATCATGCAAAAGAAGAGGGCATCATTTTTGACCTTCTGACAAACCCGAAGAAGATCAATGTTGATGAAAAGGGAAATATCACAAGCATGACCGTTGTTAAGATGGAGCTTGGTGAGCCAGATGCTTCAGGAAGAAGACGTCCGGTTGAGATCGAAGGATCAGAGTATGATATCGAAGTTGATACAGTGATCATGTCTCTTGGAACTTCTCCGAACCCACTGATCTCTTCTACAACAAAAGGTCTTGAGACAAACCGCAGAAAATGTATCGTTGCAGAGGAAGAGAACGGCCAGACTTCAAAAGAAGGTGTATTTGCCGGAGGAGATGCCGTTACCGGTGCTGCTACAGTTATCCTTGCAATGGGAGCCGGTAAAGCAGGTGCGAAAGGTATTGATGAATATCTGAAAAATAAATAATCTTTAACGAGACTGGTATAAGGTTATAGAACCAGTGCAAAAGAAAATCCCATGATTTTCTTCTTATCCTTTGAAGGAATAAGAAAGATCATGGGATTTCTTTTTTTACGATACAATTCGTCGGATTTATGATAGAATAAAAAGCCAGTGGATATGATATCAGAGAGAAAGGGCATTTATCTTTGATGTCATATCAAAAATACAGTAAATAAATTTCTGGGGGAATACATGACAAATTATAAGAACGACAGAAGATTCAACGGAAGTTATTTTCTTGAAGAAGTAGAATTGAAATTAAAGAAAAGACTGGATGAGATCAGAAAGTCTCTCTCTGACGGACAGAAAGAGATCGATAATATGCAGGAGTATTATTGGGAAAATTATACCGAGATGGATGAGTATGGCTATGAAGATTATGATAATCAGCAGGCACTGCTCCATCAGGTCAATGCAAATCAGGAAAAACTGCAGTTAAAGCACCGGTTTGAAAAAATGCTGGACTCTCCCTTTTTTGGAAGAGTTGATTTCGTGTTTGACGGGGAAGAAGAGGCAGAGCCATTTTATATCGGCATTGGAAATTTCGCTGAGAAAGCCGGGATGCAGCCACTGGTTTATGACTGGAGAGCTCCTGTGAGTGGCTTATTTTATGATTTCGATAAAGGACCGGCGGTTTATCAGGCTCCTGCCGGTGAAATACAGGGTGAGATCCTTTCCAAATGGCAGTATAAGATCAAAAATGGAAAAATGATCTATGAGTTCGAAAGCGATACAAAGATTGACGATGATATTCTGAAAAAGGAGCTTGGCACGAACAGTGATGTAAAATTAAAGAATATCGTCCGTACGATCCAGAAGGAGCAGAATGCAATCATCCGCAATACCAGAGACCGGATTTTGGTGATCCAGGGTGCGGCAGGGAGTGGCAAAACCTCCATTGCACTCCATCGGATCGCATATCTTTTATATCATGAGCGGGAAAATCTGAAATCTTCCAATATTCTGATTCTGTCACCGAACGGAGTTTTTGCAGATTATATTTCGCATATTCTTCCTGAACTGGGTGAAGAAAATATCCGGGAGATGAGTTTTGATTTGTTTGCTTATAAAGAACTGAAAAATACTGCGGCAGACTGTGAAGATAAATACGACCAGTTGGAACGAATTATGAAATTTCCGGATCAGGAAGCACTGCGGCGGGCTGACTGGAAGCAGTCAGCAGAATTTGTCGGAGAAATCGAAGGATTTCTTGCAATGCTGGAGGATTCCCTGATGGATTTCCGTCCGGTTGAGTATCGGGGAACGGTAATGACAGAAGAAGAGATACTGAAGCTGTTCTATTATAAATTTACCGAGACACCACTTCTGAAGAGGATGGATTTAGTAAGAGATTATTTTATCGATGAATGGGAGACATTAAGAGGACGGAATATTTCTGATGATGATAAATTGCTTTTACAGCAAAAATTCGATAAAATGTATGTGACGAAGGATCTTTACAGGATTTATTGCCAGTTGCTGGAAGAGTGTGGACTTGATCCGCTGTCCGGAGCAGAGTATGAGAGACGGAAAATCCCGTATGAGGATGTATTTCCGATGTTGTATCTGAAGTACAGACTGGAAGGTGGAAATCATTCGCATAAAAATATTAAGCATCTGGTGATTGATGAGATGCAGGATTACTCATATTTGCAATATACGATCCTTGCCAATTTATTTTCCTGTAAGATGACGATTCTTGGAGACCGGGCTCAGACAATGGATGTCCGGCAGCAGGATGTCCTGAAATTTCTTCCACGGATTCTTGGACGGGATCTTCATAAGATTGAGATGAATAAAAGTTACCGGAATACGGTTGAGATTGCCGAGTATGCAGCAAAGATCAGTGGCATAGAGGATCTGATCCTTCTGGACAGGCATGGAAAAGAAGTTGCAGAGCAGACGTTTGCATCGGAGGACTTCCTGCTGGATGCAGTTCAGGAAAATCTGAATGAGGAGTTTGAAACGGCGGCACTTCTTACTATGACGGAGGAAGAAGCCCTGGAGCTGAACCGTCTTCTGAAATTGCGGGGAGCGGAAGTCGCCTATATTGACAAGAACAGTTCCTCCTTTAAAAAGGGACTGACAGTAACGACCTTTTATCTTGCAAAAGGTCTCGAATTTGATCAGGTCTTTGCGGTGAGAGGCAAGGAGCAGAATCCTTTGAGACAGCAGGCAGAGTATATCTGTGCGACGAGAGCTTTGCATGAACTGTATATGTATGAGATCGCAGATGTATAAAAGGAAAAAGAGAGAAACAAGGAGGAGATGCATATGAAAAAGAAATTACTTGCTTTCGGAATGGCAGTACTGATGCTGACCGGTTGTGGCAGCAGTTCCGGCACGATCCGGTTCGGAGCAGCCGGACTGGGTGGAACTTACCATATGTTCAGTGATGCTTTTGCAGAAATTATAGAATCAGAGAGTGCTGACTGCTCGATAGAAGTAAAGACAACAGCAGGGTCTGCCGCGAATGTACGGCTTTTGTCAGACGGGTATGTTCAGATGGCCATCGCACAGGCAGATATCATCAATGATGCATATTACGGAGTGGGAATGTTTGAAAATGATAAGAAGTATCAGGGATATTCCGCTGTCGGAGGGTTATATACGGAGGCGTGCCAGATTGTAGTACGTGCTGATTCGGACATCCGGTCAGTAGAAGATCTGCAGGGAAAGACAGTCAGTGTTGGAGAAGAAGAGTCAGGAACAGAGAAAAATGCAGAGCAGATCCTGGCAGCGTACGGTCTGTCAGAACGGTTAGTAACCGAGGTGAATCTGGATTATACAGACGCGGTCGAACAGTTGAAAAAGAAAGAGATTGATGCCATGTTCTGTACAGCCGGTGCTTATACAACGGTGATCGGAGAACTTGCCAAGCAGTGTGAGATCCGATTCATAGATCTGGACGAGAAGGGAATCGACAAGCTGATGAAGTCTTATGACTTCTATACAGAATGTGAAATTCCTGAAAATACATATGTCGGGCAGACTGAAGCTGTCAGAACAGTAGGAGTAAAGGCAGTATTACTCGCAAGCGACAAATTATCAGAAAAGAAAGTAAAAGAGATCACAGAAATTTTATTTGAAAATAAGGCTGAACTTCAGTACATTCTTCCAACAGATATTTCACTTGATGAGAGCCAGGCAACAGAGGGAATCACGATCCCATTTCATGACGGGGCAGCCGTTTACTATGAAGAACATGGGATCAGCATGAACGAAGAATAGCATAAGAACGGGAGAAATAGAATGAAGATTCAGTTAGATATGTATCAGACGATTGCCGTTGCGGTAGTCGTGCTGATGTTAGGAAAATTTTTAAAGAAGCGTTGCAGTGTCCTGGAAAGATTCTGCATACCGGCACCGGTGATCGGCGGAGTACTTTTTGCAATTTTTACGTGCATCTGTTATGCCACCGGGATTGCAGAATTTGAATTTGACGATATTCTGAAAGAAGTCTGCATGGTCTTTTTCTTTACATCTGTAGGATTCCAGGCGAATCTGAAAGTGTTGAAAAGTGGCGGAAAGTCATTGATCGTATTCCTTGGACTGGTAGTCGTGCTGATCGTGACGCAGAATTTCATGGCAATCGGACTTTCAAAGCTTCTGCATATCAGTCCGCTCGTAGGACTTTGTACCGGATCGATCCCAATGGTCGGAGGTCATGGTACAGCCGGTGCTTTTGGACCGGTCCTGGAAGACTTTGGGGTAAAAGGAGCAAGTACGCTCTGTACTGCGGGAGCAACCTTTGGACTGATCGCAGGAAGCATGATCGGTGGTCCCATCGGAAAGCGTCTGATTGAAAAGAAAAATCTTTTATCTACAGCCATCGTAGAGGACGACAGCCTTCTGGTGGAAGAAGAGAAGAAGCACGAAAGACATACCAGTATGTATCCGTCTGCTGTATTCCAACTGATCATTGCGATCGGGATCGGAACGATTGTGTCCTATTTCCTTTCTATGACAGGACTGACCTTTCCAATCTATATCGGAGCGATGATCGCTGCAGCAGTGATCCGGAATGTAGGAGAGTATTCCGGTAAATTTACGATCTACATGGGTGAGATCAATGACATCGGAGGTATCAGTCTTTCCTTATTCCTTGGAATTGCAATGATCACGTTAAAGCTCTGGCAGCTTGCAGAGCTTGCATTACCGTTGATGACCCTGCTTGGAGGACAGGTTGTGCTGATGTTCCTGTATGCTTATTTTGTGATATTCACTGTTATGGGAAGAGACTACGATGCTGCAGTTTTATCAGCAGGAGTCTGTGGCTTCGGAATGGGAGCAACTCCGAATGCCATGGCAAATATGCAGGCAATCTGTGAGAAATATGTACCTTCCGTAAAGGCGTATCTTCTGATCCCGCTGGTAGGAAGTTTATTTGCAGACTTTCTGAACAGTCTGGCAATCACATTCTTTATCAATTTTTTATAAAATGTAATGGGGAGATTTTGAAATGTTTTGGAAAAAAAGAAAAAAGGAAAAAGTCAAATATGATGTTGCAAGTGAAAACCTTGCAGTCCCGGAGGTTCATACAGGGGAAGTAGAACATACCGAGACTGATCCGCAGCCGGATGAACCGATCACCTATGAAAATGTTGCAATCCCGGAAATCCATATCCGCAGGAAAAAGTAACCGGAGTACGCCATGAAGATTACGATCATCACTGTTGGAAAAATAAAAGAAAAATATCTTCGAGATGCAATCGCGGAGTACAGTAAAAGACTGAGCCGGTATTGTAAACTGGAGATCATCGAAGTTGCCGATGAAAAGACTGTGGAGCATGCCAGTGAGGCTGTGGAGGATTCCATCCGCAGCAAAGAAGCGGAACGGATCTTAAAATACGTTAAGGAAGATGCATACGTTATTACCCTTGAAATCAACGGAGAGCAGCTCACATCGGAACAACTGGCTGCAAAAGTGGAACAGCTTGGGATACAGGGGACGAGCCATCTGGTTTTTATCATTGGCGGGTCAATCGGACTTGGAAAAGAAGTCCTTGGAAAATCAGACTATGCCTTAAGTTTTTCAAAGATGACCTTCCCTCATCAACTGATGCGGGTGATCCTGCTGGAACAGATCTATCGCAGTTACCGGATCATAAATGGAGAACCATATCATAAATAATAAGGCAGGAGATCAATGAAAAAAATATGGAAATTATGTGCCTTTCTGCCGGCACTGTTCATGATGGGAGTTATTTTTTCGTTTTCTGCACAGACAGGAACTCAGTCAGGTTCACTCAGCCATGATATCAGTGTCCGGGTGGTCGAGACGAAAGGAAGGTTCTTTCATCAGGAACTTGAAAAAAAGGAAATAGAAAAGCAGGCAGATGAGATTGAGTTTTATATCAGGAAGGCAGCTCATATGACGGAATATGCAGTCCTTACCCTGCTGGTTGCTTTTGGATTTTATGTCAATGGATTCCGCAGAAAACGCTGGCTGATGGTGGGATTTATTTTCTGTGTACTTTATGCGGCAACAGATGAGTTCCATCAGTCTTTCGTCGGGGGACGCGGACCATCGGTGAGAGATGTGGGAATTGACAGTCTTGGTGTACTGATCGCGACGATACTTTTGGATGTAGGACAGAAACTGGTGAAGCTGCTGAAAGGGAGGAGACATACATGAGAGAAATGAGACTGGCAAAAAGAGAGATTACAGATCCTGAAGTTTTAAAAGAGATCGTAGAAGAGTGTGACACGGTAAGACTCGGTCTGACCGATGCGGAAGGGATGTTCATTGTTCCGGTGAATTATGGGTATGAGTTCACGGAAGAAAATGGAAAAGCAGAACTTCAATTGTATTTTCACGGGGCAGCGGAAGGAAGAAAGGCAGATGCTTTAAAATCCCAGAGTCCTGTTGCCGTTGAAATGGATTGCAGACACGGGATCATTACCGGAGATTATACCTGTGCTTATTCCTATTCTTACCGGAGTATCATGGGAAATGGAACCGTTTCCCTTTTGGAAACATTTGAAGAAAAAGAGAAAGGACTTCAGCGGATCATGGAGCATATGGCTCCGGGAGCAAAGATTGAGTTCCGGCCGGAAATGTTGACGAGGACGGCTGTATGGCAGATCAATGTGTATGAATTTACCGGAAAAGAGCGAAAGGCGAAATAAGTGGAGAGGAGCAAAGTTCGTACCGGAACGAAAAGGAACCGTTCCATTTCCATGTCTAAAGGAGGTGCATTGATATGAATATGTGTGAACTGATCGTTAAGAAAAAGAGGGGCGGCAGGCTGAATGAAAAGGAAATCGACTGGATCGTACAGGGGTATACAGCCGGTGAGATCCCGGATTATCAGATGTCTGCCATGTTGATGGCGATCTGCTTTACCGGAATGGATGAAGAAGAGACAAAGAATCTGACTCTTTCCATGGCAAAGAGCGGTGATCTGATGGATCTGTCTGCAATTCATGGGAAGAAGATCGACAAGCACAGTACCGGTGGAGTGGGAGATAAGACAACACTGGTCATCGGTCCGCTTGCGGCAGCAGCGGGAGTTCCTGTCGCAAAGATGTCCGGCAGAGGACTGGGACATACGGGAGGTACGATCGACAAACTGGAAAGTTTCCATGGCTTTCATACCAGTCTGACACCGGAACAGTTTATTAAAAATGTAAATTCGATCCATATTGCTCTGGCAGGCCAGACAGCCAATCTCGCTCCGGCTGATAAGAAAATCTATGCTCTGCGGGATGTAACCGGAACCGTGGATCAGATGTCACTGATCGCATCCAGCATCATGAGTAAAAAGTTAGCATCCGGTGCGGACGGGATCGTGCTGGACGTAAAAATCGGAGACGGTGCTTTTATGAAGACACTGGAAGATTCCAAAGCTCTGGCACGTGAAATGGTGCAGATCGGTACGCTGGCAGGGCGGGATATGTCGGCAGTCATTTCTGATATGGATCAGCCTCTCGGATATGCAGTGGGAAATGCACTGGAAGTAAAAGAGGCGATTGCCACGTTAAATGGAAATGGACCAGAAGACCTGAGAGAACTGGTACTTGTCCTGACATCCCTGATGGTGGTAAAAGCAGGAAAAGCAAAAGATATCCGGGAAGCCCGTATCCTTCTGGAGGAGACCCTGGATTCAGGAAAAGCACTTCAGGTGATGAAAGAATGGATCGTGGCACAGGGTGGAACTGCGGAGGAAGTGGAACATCCTGATCTTTTGCCGCAGGCTCTCTGTCAGGAGGCGGTCTGTGCGGAAAAGAGTGGATTTGTTACGAAGATCCATACCGAAGAGATTGGAAGGATTTGTATGCTGCTTGGCGGAGGCAGAGCCAAAAAGGGAGATCCAATCGATCTGTCGGTCGGACTTGTACTTCGGAAAAAAGTAGGAGACCCGGTACACTCCGGTGAATCACTTGCGATCCTTCATGCAAATGACAGAGAAAAGCTGGCAGAGGCAAAGGAAAGACTTTTGAAAGCGTATGAGATCAAAAAAGAACCGATTGCGGTACGTCCGCTGATCTGGGAAATCCTGGATGGAACAGAGGCAGAATAGGACATTTATGCCACGCATATACTGAAGGTAAAGGTGTATGTGTGGCATTTTTATGGACAGAGAACAATTAGCAGAGCGATTCGCAGAGGCTGCAAGTATGCCAAGGGATGTGGTGATGGGAGCATCTGTTATCACGATCACAGGAAGAAATGAAATATGCATAGAAAATTATCGGGGGATTCTTGAATATACAGACCTTCTGATCCGTGTGCAGACCAAATCCGGTCAGATCCGGCTGAGCGGAAAAAATCTGCAGATTGAATATTATACAAACGATGAAATGAAGATTACAGGAAGGATCGTACAACTGGAATTTACCGACGGGAGAAAGACCGGATGATCCAGTCTTTGTTCCGCTATCTGAAAGGATATGTAAAAATCCGGATTACCGGATATTCTCCGGAACGTTTCCTGAATATGTGCTGCTTTCACGGGATCAGGATATGGGAACTGAAAAGCGTCGGGAATGCTTACGAAATGTATATAAGTCTTGCGGGCTTCAGAAAGCTTCGTCCATTTGCACGTAAGACTCATATGAGGATTTATGTGACACAGCGGAACGGATTTCCGTTTTTTGTCCAGAGTTACCGCCACAGAGGTGCATTATTTGCGGGCATTCTGCTGAGTATCCTGTTGATCTGGGGATATTCACTTTTTATCTGGGATATTCATTTTGAAGGAAATGACAAATGGACGGATGAAGCACTGACAGAATTTTTAAAGACCAAAGAAGTTTCTCCCGGAATGAGAAAAAAGAAAGTCGATTGTCCGGGTATTGTAAAAGCAATCCGAAAGGAATATAATGATATCGTTTGGGTGTCAGCATCCATCGATGGAAGCCGGCTGAAAATTCAGATAAAGGAAAATGAAGATACCTTTCAGGAAGAGGTGCAGGAAACCGAAGAAGTTTCAGAGAAACCAATGGATCTGATCGCAGAAGAAGATGGCGTGATCACAGGGATCATTACCCGTTCGGGTGTTCCGCAGGTGCATATCGGAGATTCTGTAAAAAAGGGAGATCTGCTAGTGCTGGGAAGGATCGATGTGACGGACGACGGTGGGGAAGTGACCGGTTATCAGTACTGTCATTCGGATGCAGATATTTATGCAGATACGAAGCTGCCTTATCAGGATTCCATCCCTCTAAGCTACGAGAAAAAGAGCTACAACGGGAAATCGCGGTATCAGTTCTACATGCAGATCGGGAACTGGGAGATCCAGGCAGGTATTTTGAAGAATCAGTTTCGGCACAGTGAGAAAAGTTCACTGGAGCATCAGTGGAAACTGGGTGAAAATTTTTATCTGCCTGTTGTGACCGGGTGGAGAAAAATTACTGCTTATTCCGTAAAAGAAGAAAAATACAGCAGGAAAGAACTTCAGGAATTTTTAAGCAGGCGGTTTCAGAATTTTTGTAAGGATTTAACTGAAAAAGGTATTCAAATCCGTCAGAATAATGTTAAAATACAACTGGACGAAAAAGAAGCCTGTGCATCCGGGACACTTTATCTGAACCGGAAGATCACCTGTGAGGCTGATACAGAAATAGTAACGATTGAAAGGAAAGAACCGGATGAGTCTGTCAGAACTGATGATTGAAATCCCGGCTGAATACGAGGCAAATGTATTTGGTCAGTTTGATGTATATGTAAAGAAACTGGAAAGGACATTTCATGTAACGCTGATCTCCCGCGATGGAGCGACCAAGATCGTGGGGGAGCGTGCAGCGGCAGAGAAGGTGCAGAGGATCCTGAACCAGCTTGTAGAACTTGCCCGAAGAGGCAATACGATCACAGAACAGAATGTAGATTATGCAATCTCCCTTGTATTTGAAGATCAGGAGCAGCAGCTTGTAGATATTGATAAAGATCTGATCTGCCATACTCTGCAGGGAAAGCCAATCAAGCCAAAGACACTGGGGCAGAAAAAGTATGTGGACGCCATTCGCAGTGGCATGATCACGTTCGGACTTGGTCCTGCCGGAACAGGAAAGACCTATCTTGCAATGGCGATGGCAATCACAGCCTTTAAAAGAGAGGAAGTCAGCAGGATCATCCTGACGCGTCCTGCAATTGAGGCAGGAGAGAAGCTCGGATTCCTTCCGGGAGATCTGCAGAGCAAGATTGATCCGTATCTGCGGCCATTATACGATGCTTTATATCAGATCATGGGAGCGGACAGTTTTATAAAAAATTCTGAAAAGGGTCTGATCGAGGTCGCTCCGCTTGCCTATATGAGAGGAAGAACTCTGGATAATGCCTTTATTATTCTGGACGAAGCTCAGAATACGACACCGGCTCAGATGAAGATGTTCCTGACCCGTATCGGGTTTGGATCAAAAGTTGTCATCACCGGTGATTCCACACAGAAAGATCTTCCGGCAGGAACTGTATCAGGACTGGATGTGGCAGTGAAAGTGGTGAAGGATCTGGATGATATCAGCATCTGCACGCTGACCAGCAAGGATGTTGTCAGACACCCGCTGGTACAGAAGATTGTAAAAGCGTATGAAGACTATGAGAAGAAATCCGCACGACCAAGAGAGAACCGGAGGAAAAAGTAATGAGTCTGTATATTGAAGAAGAGGGTTCAGTCACACTGCCGTTTGATACAGAGGAGATTGCCATTGCAGTGACAGAAGCAGCACTGGACTATGCAGAATGTCCTTATGAGGCAGAAATCAACCTGCTCCTGACAGAGAATCAGGAGATCCATGAGATGAACCTGGAACAGCGCGGCATTGACCGCCCGACGGATGTATTATCCTTTCCAATGATTGAGTATGATGCTCCGGGTGATTTTTCAGTAATTGATGAGGAAACCGGAGATGCATTTAACCCCGAGACCGGAGAACTGATGCTGGGAGATATTGTCATTTCCAAGGAAAAAGTCCTCTCTCAGGCAGAAGAGTATGGACATTCTCCGAAAAGAGAATATGCATTTTTGATCGCCCACAGCATGCTCCATTTATTTGGATATGACCACATGGAAGAAGAGGAACGGGCAGAAATGGAGGCTCATCAGAGAGCGATCATGGAAAAAGTAGGGATTCCACGCTGAGCAGACAGGTGCAGAGCTCCCGGATGGGACTGCCCTGGAAAAAAAGCAAGAACTTTAGAATATGAGAGGAAGAAGTATGTCTGATATACCAACTAAGACAAAAGGCAGAGCCAAAAAGGATGATTATATCGTCCAGGGTTCGATACTGGCTGCAGCAGCGGTATTGACAAAGATCATCGGTGTCGTTTACAGGATTCCGTTGACCAATATATTAGGTGACGAAGGAAATGGATTTTACGGATATGCATATCAGGTTTATGCTATCGCATTGATGATCTCTTCGTTCAGTCTTCCGACAGCCGTTTCAAAACTGGTTTCTGTCAGACTTGCCAAAAGACAGAAACGGAATGCATTTCGGGTATTTCTTTGTTCCCTTGCATTTGCAGTGGGAGTCGGTTTATTTATTTCGCTGACGATTTTCCTGGGGGCGGGACTGATCTCTACCCATGCGATGAAATCCCCGTTAAGTGTCTATGCACTCCGTGTACTTGCACCGGGCTTGCTGATCGTTGCGGTAATGGCGGTCATCCGTGGATATTTTCAGGGAATGGGGACGATGATTCCGACGGCTATTTCACAGATCATTGAGCAGATTGTGAATGCGGTTGTCAGTATTGTAGGTGCGAGCGTATTATTTGGGATCGGTACAAAGGCAGGTGCTGAAAAAGGAAAAGAACTGCTCGGACCTGCTTATGGAGCAGCAGGAAGTACGCTTGGAACGGTCGCCGGTTCACTGGCGGGACTTTTATTTCTGCTTTTCGTTATGATTCTTTATAAAAAAGTGATCCGTCGTCAGTTGAAACGTGACCGCAGTCAGAACGTGGAAAGTTATTCGTTCATTCTGAAAGCACTGCTTTTCACAGCGATTCCGGTCGTATTCAGCACAGCGGTCTACAATATCAATCAGATTATTGACCTGACGATTTTTAATCATGTGATGGAAGCACAGGGATATGTGGAAAAAGAATATATGGCCTTGCAGGGAATCTACACCGGTAAATATGATACACTGATCAACGTACCGATGGCAATCGCCAATGCACTGGGTACTTCTGTTGTGCCAAGTCTGACAGCAGTTGTGACAAATGGTACGAGAAAGCAGGTTCACAGTAAGATCAACCAGACCTTAAGGATTACGATGGTTGTTGCAATCCCCAGTTGTATCGGATATTTCGTGCTTGCTTCACCGATCATGGTTCTTCTCTATAATGACAGAAGTACAACACCTGCTCATCTGCTGATGATGGGAGCGATTGTGGTAGTACTGTATGGTCTTTCTTCTGTGACCAATTCGATCCTGCATGGATTGAATTATATGACAAGTCCTGCCAAGAATGCGGGAGTTGCACTGGTGATTCACCTTGCAGCCTTTGTCCTGATGATGACGGTATTTAAAATGAATGTCTATGCACTTGTAGGAGGAAATATCGTCTTTGCACTGGCAATGAGTATTCTGAATCTGATCAAGATCCGGAAAGTCAGCGGGTTCAGGATGGATCTGCTCAGCACGTTTGGCAAGCCATTTACGGCTGCAGCAATTATGGGTGTCATTTCATATGGTGTGTTCCGATTATTTGACCTGCTTGTGGGAGGAAGAGTTCTTCCTGTCCTGGTCTCTCTGATCGTGGCAGTACTCGTATATGCAGTCGTCTTATTGAAGATCGGAACGTTGTCAGAAGATGATATTCTGGATCTGCCAATGGGAGGAAAGATTCTCAGGGCAGCGAAGAAATTCCATCTGATGCCGTCATAGAGCAAGGCTTTTCAGAAAGAGACAGATACAGGAATGCAGGAGTCTGAAAAGCACATTTAATATCAATTTTTCTTATAGCAGAATAAAATTTAAAAAAAAGCCGATACTGTATAAAAAAAGGAGTGGTCCTTATGAAGAAAAAATACATGGTCGGCTTTTTCCTTGCTCTTTTCTGTATGGTATTGCTGGTATCGGCAGGATATGCAGCCAGTTACCGGTATGTTATGCAGCGGCAGGAGGCAAGAGTGGAAGAAGCGGAAAAAAGGGAAGAAGACTTTTTACAGCAGAGTGTAATGACCGAAGGAGATGCGACAAAGAAGACCTCCGGGTATTATTTAAAAGAATTAAACGGCTACGTTGCGGTCTATCGTGCGGATGGGACAAGCCTCTATGAGACAACCAATATTCCAGTAGAGGCATTACCGGATGACCTCCGGGCAGATCTTGACAAAGGCCGTTATATAGAGACACCGGAAGAATTATATGGATTTCTTGAAAATTATTCAAGTTGAACCCAGGAGGGTGGACGAATAAAGCGGAATCGTGTATAATACACTGCGGATATTTAGAAAAAACTGAGACAGATTTACAAGTTTGAAAGGAAATGAAGATGGATCAGCAAAAGATAAAAAGAATTAATGAATTATATAAAAAGTCAAAAGCTGAGGGACTGACTGACGCAGAACGGAAAGAACAGAAGATTCTGCGTCAGGAATACATGGAACTTGTCCGCCGGAATCTGCGTGGACAACTGAACAATATTGATATCGAACAGAAAGACGGTACCGTGATCAACCTGGGTGAAAAATACGGTGCTAAATTTGAAAAAAAGGGGAATTAAAAGATGTTGAACGGACTTCCTTCCGATCCGATGATCTTGTTAAGTGTTGTGAATACGAAACTGAGAGATTTCTATCCATCGCTGCAGGCTTTATGTGATGATATGGAGATCAGTGAGGCCGAACTGAAAGAGAAACTGGCACAGATTGATTATGAATACGATGGCTTGAAGAATCAGTTCGTTTAAAAAAATATACATAGAAAAGGAATGAAAATGGAAAATACGAAGCACCATAGACTGACTTCCTTTGCAGAGACTGCAAGTGAGGCACCGCTGCAGGAACCGGATCGTCAGTATTATTTTATTGAAAAAGCAAAAGATATTTTTGCAGAAAAATGTAAAGAAGCCGACAGGACACTGACGTTCTGTGTTACGACTTTCGGTTGCCAGATGAATGCCGTAAGCGAGAATTTATAAGTCTCAGTCATCCCTCAGAAAGTCCGTAGCCTTAATTTACGGGCTTTCTTGAGTTTTATCGGTATAAGAGTGTGTGCGACAAACCGTTCCTAAAAACTATTTTTACTATTCGCTTATCAAGTACCGTTATACCGGAAACTACGGAGGATATGAAGTCTTTCATTGTTTTTTCGTCTGCGGACGCAAGTTTCTTGTAATCCACAAAATTCCCACTATTGATTTCGTGAATCATTAAGAATTGAGAAGCGGTTTTTATAAACTCAATATGATTCACGTTTGCCGAGATTGAATCCTGACTGATTTTCTTAAGGCTGTTTTCTATTTGGATTCGATCAATTTCTAATTTCGATTTCATTTCAAGAAATTCCTTTTCGCTAATTCCATCATCATCGAATAAAAATGCTTTTTTTAGCCGCTCTAATGCTCGGTTTGTTTTTTGCAATTCTTCTTCCAATTTATTTTTTTGACTAATTACGCTACCATCTTGGTCTTGAGTGCTAAGAGAGGATATGCCCAATGAGCTTGTCTGTGCGGAAAATAGATCCATTGTATTCCGCAAACTTTCCTCGGATATCCCGATCACATCAGAAAAATTAATGTGAGAGAGAATGAGTTGCTCTAAGTCGTCAATATTTCTGATATTCTTCCTTTTTTTTGATGCATCAACCATTGCTGCGATATAATTTATTATGAAAGGACCAATATTTACATCGCTAATGTTCATGTTATCGCAGTTGTTCTTTTGGAATTTCCCAGTACATGCATAAGATGACGGTCTGAATCCGTTACCCTTACGTGAGTCTTTTCCTTTTACCTGATAGTTGTGTCCACATTTCCCACACACAATTAATCCAGCAAAAACATTACATCTATTTCTTATCGTATGGAGTCCGCTTGTGTTACGCAACGCTGCGTTCTCATCCATTTTTTTGTTGACAGCATCCCATATCTTCGGATCAACAATAGGAGGAAACGCATCTTTAATGTAGATGACTTCTTCCGCCGGTTTTTTACGTCCTCGTGAGCTTTCTCGATAATTGTACCGGTAATCACCTCTATTCATTGGATTTCTCAAAAGATCAGCTACAGTTTTTGATGTCCATTCACCGCCTCGTTTTGTAGGGATGTTGTGAGAGTTGTTGTAATTCCTTATAGTGATCGTTGACCCGCCATCTAAATACATTTGATACATAGTTCTCACGTAAGGAGCTTCTTTATCGGAATGTACCGGGCATTTATTTTTTTCATCCCAATCCCATCCATACGGAACCCTTGCCCCATTCCACTGAACGTTCTTCGCACGTCCTATCATTACGTCTTTAACACGCTCTGACGTAAGCTTACGCTCCAATTCAGCGAACACTAATATAATTTTAAGGATAGCTTCTCCGATTGCACTAGAGGTATCAAATTGCTCGTTCAGAGATATGAACGTGACGTTGTTGTACTTAAAATCATCGTACATGAGAGAGAAGTCTACAAGGTTACGAGATATACGGTCAATCTTATAAACGATTACATGAGATACTTGTCCGGCTTTTATCTTGTTCATCATTCGTTCAAATGCCGGACGCTTCGTGTTCTTTCCTGATTTTCCCGCATCTTCAAATATCTCTATTCGCTTTTTGTCGATGTGCAATACGTGTTCGCAGTATGCTTTCAATTCTTTCTTCTGGAATGGGAGGGAGTCCTTGTCCACCTGATAGCCAGTCGATACACGGACGTATAGTGCTACTATTTTTTCTGGGTTTTCTGTCATAAAAAATCATCCTCCTTAAAAATGGGTATAAAAATACAACCAACACAGAACAGTTGTTCTGATTGCATTGGCTGTCCGAAGATGATACAATATTCATTGGCAATTAATGGTATCTCTTCGAGGTACTGGAAGAAACATATTGGCGTATGATTCTTCAACATTCCGCTCCTTTGGCGAGGGGCGGTTTTTGCTTTATTGACTGTGAGACCTTAAATACATCTCACGGTTAATATCCCTAACTTTGTTCTGCAGGTCTTTACCTACTGTTTGGAAGTGTCCGGGAATATGTATGCCGTTTCCGATGGTTTCATGAACCATCTTTGCATAGACATACAATTCTTTTTGCGTATAATGTGCAAGGCTGTTATCATAGACGTATTTGCTCATATGGCTTTCCCGTAAATCACTGAGCTAAATCGAATGTGAATGGTTGAAAATCAAGTTGCCAATCATCACTCGACCCTTCGATATAGAGTTGCAAATCGGACGGATCCATAGCATCAAACACAAGTATTCCGGAAGAGGATGCTCCTGGAATGATGTCGGAGGATACTTCCGGGTAATCGCCCCAGTAATTTCCATATGACTGATCTTTCTGCTGACCATTCTGAATTACTTTAGCGGAAGATGTCCATAAGTTCATTGTGTCAGAAGAGTTGTTTGTTACCGTTACATAGAATCTTGTTTCGTCTTTTGCAAACTCTACCTTAGTTACATCAACCTTGACTCCGTTTTGGTCGATTGACTTATCCGTGAAATCCCATGTAGTCTCTGCTTTGCCAAATGAATCAAGGTATGTAGTCTTTTCAACCGAATCTGCTTTTAAATACGCCCACGTTGAATCTACGCCCATGATAGTCTGACCGTTTCTTGAATCTTCAACTTTTGCGTCAATACTTAAGAAGTCATCGGATTTTGGAGCTTCATTCATAACATCTTTTGGAATTTCAAGTAAAACGCTGTTATTGTAATCCAGGTCCACATATACTTGGCAACCATAGAAATCGTCATCGTCTTCAACGGTTGACACAATGCCGTAAAACTTGATGTATTTTCCTTTGTAATCTTCCGGCTTTGTTGCGACAGCATCAATATTGTCCACGTATTCTTTTTCTTCTTTCTTTGTGGATTCGGTTTTCTTTGAATCGCCGGAGCCGTTATTGGCAGGCCCTCCGCAAGCAGTTACGTTGACTGCCATCATCGTAATCAACATCATTGCTACAATTTTCTTTCTCATAAGTTTTCCTCTCTTTCTCTTTTGATAAGAACCTGTTCTTAAACGCACCACACGTTTTATATATAATCGCACTAGGCGGTTATGCCATTATTTCGTTAATTTGTTATATTGATTTAGATTATCTTCATCATCTTGTTTCTTAAGTTCTGCATTTCTATATATCGCATCGCAAATGCCTTGGGATGTAAGCTCTTTTTCTCTTTTGATTTTTCTCTGCTCTTCCTGCAACCTTTTCAGATACTGCATTCTGTTGATGCGTGAACGCTCTCGCATTTGCATTTGAATTGTTTCTTGGAATGGATTCCCACAATTAGTGCAGTATTTATAGTCTACGCATTCGATGTTTCCGCAGTGGGAACACTTTTTCTTCGGCATATCATATGTCGGAATATTTGCATTTACCGTTTGATGTACTCCCGTCCCCTTACTTTTCTTGCGTTCCTCTCGTTTACGCTTAACCAATCGTTCAGCCCACGAGGATATAACGTATATCAGCCAAACAAGAATTGCTATTATCACTATATAAGTGAATCCGGCAAGCAAAAGCGGAAAAGCTATAGCTGGAATTAGGAAGCATGAAAAACACCCCAAGCATCCACATCCTTGGCTTCTTTGATGGCTCATGTCTTTAAGTCCTCATTGTTAATTAGCATTTATCATTCGCATTGTTTTCATATATGGAAAGGTTTCTGCCGAAATTTCAAAGTAATAATCATGCATATGGTTCTTCATTTCTATCATTTGCACATCGGATTCACTGAAATCGTCACCTAAAATATGTCTTATTTCATGCAAAAACACTTCATGCTGTTTTTCGTAGTTTAATGATGCATCTATGAATATCGTGTAAGAATCATCAGAATTATGTCTTACGCATCCCGGAACACCATAGGATTCATCGAGTATTACTACATTTATATAATATCCTTTGTAATACAATCATTCCTCACCTTCCTCTAATTTTCGCAATTCAGATAACTTTTTGGCGTACGCTATCAATCTGTCTCTATCTGCGGTTTTATATACGTCAAAGAGAATCTTGTCGTTGTTGTAGATTTCCTGTGCTGTCCGAGCTGTTTCTTCATCAATGTAGTAGCCTTGAGTTGAAGATTCTTCGGTTGGTTCTTCGCCTGTAAAGTATTCAACTCCAACTCCAAAGTAATCAGCTATCTTTTGAAGTTTTTCTCTTTTAGGAGTGTATTTCCCTTGTTTCCAACTTGTGAGGGTAGCTGTTGTAACGCCTGTTTCTTTTGCAACTCTGTATGCAGTCACATTATTTTTCTTTAGTAGTTCTTCAAATTTTTCATACATAGGTTTTCCTTTCCTAAAACAAACTTAGAAAACTATGCTATTATATGTTGACAAGCTTAGAAAACTATGCTAACATACAGACATAGCTTAGAAAACTAAGTTAAAACAATATAAGGTTTCTTAGATAACTTAGATGGTACTTTGATTATATAAGAAACCTTAGATAGTGTCAATATCTAAGGAGGTGTAATAGTGTACGAAAAATTCCAATCATTATTGGATAAAACGAACAAAACGCCGTATCAAGTATCGAAAGATACGGGAATTTCGACCGCAACACTGTCTAGTTGGAAAAATGGCGTATATGTTCCGAAAGCAGACAAGCTGATGATTCTTGCGAAATACTTTGATGTTCCGATTGAGTATTTCCTTGAAGAGTAGAAAGGAGAAAGATGAACGAAAAAATCAAAACATTATGCGATCAGGTTTATGAGGACATTCAGAATCTTAGAGAATCTGGTAACTACGATGTGGAAAAGAGACTTGGAGTCGAGATTATGGCGTTGAATGCATTAAGTAATGCATATGCAAAAGCTGGGCAGAAGTTACTCCGCCCGAACCCGCAACAGTCATTATCCGAAGATGAGCTAAAAATTCGGAGCATGACTGCTAAAGAAAGGGAAGCTGCTCTCTATGGAGCTTCATTACCAAAAGATTCTTCAACTTTGAAAACTTTAAGAGTGCTGTGCGAATCAACAAAATCTTCCAATTGATGATAGATAGTTTCGCAAGAATTATCTGAATAAGGAATAAGAGATAATTCATCAATTTCTATTTCCCAAAAGAAATCATTAATATTACAGAAATTTGTTGAAATAGTTTGAAGTTTTTTAGCAAACTCAAATTTTGTACATTTTAAAGTTGAGAAATCACAGTAAATGAAAAATTTCATAATATCACCTCCGAGGTGATTATATCACAGAAAGGAAATGTAATGAACGAATTACAGATTTTTAATTCAGAAGAGTTCGGTGATATCCGAACGGTAACTATTAATAATGAACCTTGGTTTGTTGGAAAAGATGTGGCTGTATCACTCGGATATAAGGACACATCAGATGCACTAAAGAAACATGTTGAAGACGAAGATAAGCTGACTCGGTGCTTTGCCGACTCAGGTCAGAACAGACAGATGTATATTATCAACGAATCTGGCTTATACGCATTAATCTTCGGAAGTAGGCTGGAATCAGCAAAGAGATTCAAACACTGGGTTACATCAGAAGTACTTCCGGCAATCAGAAAGACCGGTTCTTATCAGAAGCCAATGACAACGGACCAGAAGATTCAGCTTCTTGCTCAAGGAAATGTAGAACTGACAGAAAAGATTGAAAAAGTCAATGAAGATTTGCAAGAGTTCAAAAAGGATATGCCTTTACTTGCACTGGAATGTCAGAAGATTACAAGAGCGAAGAATCAGAAGGTTGTTCCTCTTATGGGTGGTAAGAGTGCTCCGGCTTATAAGAATAAGAGCTTGATGCACAAAGTCTACGGAGATATTGATGCACAGCTCAGAAGAGAGTTTGGAGTTAATACCTATAAAGCTATCAAGCGTAACCAGTGTGATTTAGCTATCAGCATTATTGAAGCATATAAACTTCCAATGTTCTTGCAGAAAGAAATTGACGCTGAAAACGCTCAGATGCACCTGCCAGTATAGGAGGAAAGGAAAAATGAAAAATATTATAAGTCATGATTACACAGGAGAAAAAGAGACATTTGTTCCGCTTATTGGATTCAAGGTGGTAAGAGTGGAAAATGCTTCAACCAATGGAGATTTGGGAGAGGCGACTGTTCTTACATTGGTAAATGAACATCATGTAGCTATTGATATAACTGTTTCCGATGAAAGCGTTTTTGTTAGTGAATCATATGCAGTCAAAGATGATCTAAGCACTATCAGTGATGAAGATGCGAGAGTGTAAGAAATATGGCTATGTTTCAGCAACAAAACAGGTGGCGTAGGGAAAATATATGGAAGAAAAAATGAGATTTATAGAAGACAGGCTGAAAGAAATCGGCATCAATTCTATTGAAGAGTTGAATGTAGCCATAAAAAAGGAAACATTAGATATTTCGCTTATGGTTTCCGGAACAAAGAAGAAGGAGGATGTTGCGGCATGAAAGAATTGGAAGTAGTACAGGTCAGAAAGAGAAAAACGGCGGAACAACCGATGGAGCAACCGGTAAAGAAGCCGGATGCCTACGATAAGGTCGTAGAGAAAGCATTTTGGTTTGTAATAGGATTTTCGATCGCACTGATGGTATGCTGCGTGGCTTTCGGGCAGACATTGCATGCATAAGAAAAGTGCCATAGTGAGGCGGCAACCTCTCAGGCACTTAGCTCAAAAACCAATTAAATAATATCACAAATAGGAGAAAAAGAAAATGGCAAAGGAAAAAATAACGATTACGCCTGATGAGTTTGTCAAAAAGTCCGCAGATGCGGCGGCGGATATGATAACTAATAGCGAGTGTGGCATTGATTCAGCGGCGGGACAAGCTCTTATCGCTGTTTCGCAGGAACTTTTTGCAAGGACGCTCTGCAAATTGTTTGAAATGGAGGAAGAAGATGAAACAGCCGAAGAAGTTGACAAGGCAGAATAAGGTCCTGCTGGAAAAGGTGGGTTTAAACCCGGAAGAATGGATGAACCTACTGGAAGATAATTTGTATCTACACATTGTTCAGAAACATTCGGGCGAGCGTGTAGTCAAGATTATAGATAAGAAGAAAGGGGATATAATCGGTGGAAATTAAAAAGGTTAAGTTGCTGTCCATACATATTCAGAACTTTAAAGGATGCAAGGATCGCAATATTGAATTTGGTGAAAAGACAAGAATATTCGGTGCAAATGCCACCGGAAAGACTACGCTATTTGATGCGTTCACATGGTTACTGTTCGGAAAGGATTCGCTGGGAAGTGCTGATTTCGATATCAGACCGCTTGATGCTGATGGAAAGATGATTGATAACATTGAGATTTCCGTCAAGGCAAGAATGTCCGTAGATGGCGAAGAGTACGAACTGAAAAAGACACAGAAGCAAAAATGGGTGAAGCGTCGAGGAACGGACACAACAGAGTTCCGGGGAAACGTTAATGAGTTTGAGATTAATGGTTATCCGAAGTCACAGAAGGAGTTTAAAGAGTTTATCGCAAACATTATTGATGAAGATGTGTTTACTTTGGTAACGAATCCGTCAGCGTTCAATTCACTGGCATGGAAGAAACAACGTGATATTCTCATGAAATTTGTTGGAGATTTCACTGATGAACAGATCGCCGGAACATTCGGTGACAGATACGCAACGCTGATTCCTGAATTAAAGATTGCCAGTACAGATGACATTCTCAAGAAGTACACCAAAGCAAAGAGCTTACTTAACAAAGACATGGTTGAGATTCCAGCAAGAATTGATGAGGTGTCTAAACAGCTTGTTATTGCAGATGTCGGAGCATTGGAAGTTGAAAAAGCTGCAAAAGAAGCGGCTTTACAGAAGGTGGAAGATGAGATTTCCGGTGGTAGCGGAAAACTGGAAGAGATTAATTCCAAGCGTGAAGAGGTCATGAATCTCAAATTTCATCTGTCAGAAATTCAGAATGCGGAGAATCAGAAGTTGCTTTTGGAATCAACTGATATCCGAAATGACTTATCAAGAACGCGAGATACATTGAATGATCTCAAGCGTGATGTATTGAATAAGGAAAGCGAAATCAGGGATGCTCATGTAAAGTATGAAGATCATGAGCGTGAAAAAAATCGGCTTTTGGTTGAATGGAAGTCTGAAAAAGCAAAGGCATATCCGGCTCTTACTCCGTTGGAACCGCTTACGGACGGCTCGTTTATCTGTCCTACTTGCGGACAGGACTTGCCGGAAGAGGTAAAGCAGAAACGTATTGCTGATTACGAAGCTCGCAAGACTGCATATGAAAGCAAGTACGAAAAAGATAAGGCAGAGTTTGAAGAAAACCGTGCTAAAAGGATTTCGCAGATTGAAGCTGATGGAAGGTCAGCTGCTAAATCGAGAGACAAATTTAAAACCTTGGAAGAATCTCTTATCAAAGAAAAAGATGAGCTGACTACCAAGTTGGCAGATGCACAGAGGGAATACGAGATTGTTAAAAAGGCTGTAGACGGAATGCCAAAGGTTGCTGATGTTTCAGAAAATGCAGAGTATAAGGCAACTACAGAGAAAATCTCGGCACTTGAAAAAGAGATTGAAGAAATGAGCAAAGATACTTCTTCGATGGAGTTGAAAGCTAAGAGGGACATTTTAAAAGATGAAATTTCCGAGATTACTGTAAGGATTGCGGCAGCAGATAATACCAAGGTGAAAGAGCGTATTGCTGAACTGGAGGAAGAGCAGAAGGAAGTTGGACAGAAGATTGCAGAACAGGAACAGATGATTGACCTTGTGGAAGATTTTATTCGGGCGAAAATGAAAATGATTTCTGAAAAGATCAACGGAATGTTTAAGGTGGTTTCATTCAAGCTGTTCGACAATCAGATCAACGGGGGGCTGAAAGAAACTTGTGAATGTACAGTGAAAGGAGTTCCGATTTCAAGCCTGAATAACGGGCACAGAATCGTTGCGGGACTTGATATTATCCGTTCATTATCAAATCTGTATGAAGTTAGCTGTCCTATATTCGTAGATAACGCAGAGAGCATAAATGACTTCAATATTCCAGATATGAATGCACAGATGATTTATTTAACAGTAACCGATGATAAGGAATTAAAAGTAGAGAGCGAGGTTAAATATGATTAAGGCAGAAAGAAACGGGAAAGGAACAGGATCAGTAGAAATCAGCGGTTTCCTGAACGACACTATGAATGAATTTAAGGGGATTTGTCGTGGAGTAAGAAAAATATTTGTAGATAAGTTCGGAGAGGATGCAGGAGAGAAAGTGTTTAACATTCTTGCAAGCGGAAAGCCTGATGATGAAATCGCAAGCGAGATAAATGAAGTTCTCAAGGATGTTTTTATGGAAAAAGAAAAGAGAATGGATGCTTCTGATGCGATAGGGGCGTTATTGAGACACGTGTTTGAATGAAAGGAGTAGGACTAATGTTATATATCAAAGCCAGATATATGAAAGATGGCGTTCAGCATGGGCGTGAATACACGTTCGGTTCAGATGTGATCGTGAAGCCGGGAGAAGTAGTTTCTATTGGAACTGCGAAAGCTGTAGTAACTGCGGTTGATGTTCCAGAGACGGAAATTCTTCCTTTCCGGGAGAAGCTGAAAAAGATTGATGGGAAAGTGGAGGAAGAGTAATGGCAGAGAAGAATGAAGTTGCTCAGAAGCAGGAATTTACAACTGGTTTGAGTCAGTGGACAAATACCATAACTGGTCTTGTCTCAAGGGATTTTGAGCAGAATGGTGTTAAGTATGATGAATATTCCAAACAGTGTGCAATGAACGCTATGGGAGCTATCTTCCAGTTAGTGCAAAATGATGATAAAGCAGATATGGGGAATCTCAACACTTCCAATCTGAGAGAGGTCGTGGCTCAGTGTGCGAGTCTTAAGCTAAACGCCAGTGCAATGCCGAGAGAAGTGTATTTCCAGCTCAGAAACAAGCAGATTGGCGGTCAGTGGTGCAAGGTTGTTGAAATGGGGATTGAGGGAGACGGAAATGACAGTTTGCTCCGGCAGTTCGGAAATAACATTGACACCGTATACCCGGTTTGGCTCGTAAAAGAAGGAGATGGTTTTACATATCCTCGCAGACGTGGAATTGAGATTGAGCCTGCGGAGTGGACTCCTAAAGGACTGTCAGACAAGACGGTAAGGGTTGTTTATCCGGTAAAGCTGAAAGATGGAACGATTGATTATCTGATTGCAGAAAGAGAGCCGGTGAGAACGAACCTGATCGCTCATATCAGGAATAATCTGCTGAATGAAACGTTTGGAATTTGTGAGAATCGCTATAAAGCTACTCCAAAACAGAAAGAACAGATCAGGGCAAGGAAAGAGGAAGTTTTATCAGCCATCCGTGAGTGCGAAACTTTGGAAGATATCTTGCGGTGTGAAGCTGCAAAGCCATATATCAGTGCAGCGTGGCTTGATACACCGGAAGCTATGATTGTACGAAAGATGCGTAACAATGCTATCAAGAAATTTCCGAAGAATCTTAACAGCATGGCATCCAGTTCCTTATTGCAGTTGGATGAAACATATAAGACGGCACAGGAAGAGGTTAGGGAAAGCGAAAATTCACAGGAATTTGCCGTGGAAGATGAATCTGTAGTGGCTGAATCTGAAGCTGTTGAGGTAGAAACGCCGGATTTTGCAAAGGAGTAAAGATATGGAATTAAAAGATTTAAAAACAGGAATGGTTGTTGAAACAAGAGATGGTACAAAATACTTGATTGTCAATCAGGATGGAAAATTATACGGTATTGGAATGAACGGCTATATGTCGCTTGATGGAGGATATCCACATAAAAGTGATATGACATGGCCGGATGATTCTGACCTTGATATTATGAAAGTTTTCAAGCCAGCATTAAGAAAATTTAGCATCATGCTTTCAGATGAACGTAACTGTATTTGGAATCGTGAAAAAGTACGAAAAATGACCGCTTCTGAAATCTGCAAAGAGCTTGGATATGAAGTGGAGATTGTAAAAGAATGACAGCTCAAACAAAGTGGTTAAGTGATGCCATTGAGGATATGAAAAATGGCACTTATGACATGACGGTTGATGGAAAATGTAGCCAGTGTGGTGCGTGCTGTTCGAGATGCCTGCCTTTATCCAGTAAAGAAATCATTACGATTAAGCAGTACATCAAAGCTCACGATATCAAGCCTTACAGACACTTGTTTCCAGTATCTAAAGAGGTTTACGACCTGGCTTGCCCGTTCATGGACGATTCAAAGCTGAAAGAGAAATGCAGAATCTATCCAGTCAGACCAGAAATATGTCGGCAATTTATTTGTAAAGGCGATAAGAAGCCATTCAGGATGAAAGCCACAAGGTATGAAGTGGTCGATGTTAGGAAGGAATTTTTCGGTGAGTAGGGAGGTACATATAAAATGCCAAATTGGTGTGAAGGAAGTTTGAAAGTTCGTGGAATAAAAGAAAATATGACGAGATTTATTCTTGAAGGCTTACGTCCAGTTGGATTCCTTGGTGAAGAAAAAGCAAAGCTGCAGCTGGATGAATATGGCGATATTAATTCAAATGAAACATGTTGGATTGAAAACACAAGAAGGGGATTTGTCAAAGGTGTAGAAGTTTATCTTTCTGAATATGAAGATGATGAAACCTTTGTTGAAGTCTTTGATTCCAAGTTTGCATGGGGAATTTCAGCAGATGAACTCCTGAAAACATGTGAAAAATATCATGTTGATATGAAAATTCATGGTTTTGAAATGGGGATGGAATTCAATCAGGACATTGAAATTGTTGATGGAAGAATTCTGAAAGATGAAGAACTTCACTTCGAAAATTATCAATGGGATTGCATCTGTCCAAATATGGGCGGTTGATATGACATCAGAAAAGAAAGGTGTTTTTAGTGGTAGTAAAAACAATTAACTCCGGTTCAAAAGGAAATGGTTATGCTCTGATTTCAGGGGAAGATGTTCTTCTCCTGGAATGCGGTGTGCCAGCAAAAGATATGCTGAAAACGATTGACTATCAGACTTCCAAGGTGAGCGGATGCATGGTAAGTCACGTTCATAAAGACCATGTTGGGTACATCAAGCAGTATATGCAGTATGGTATCAAGATTTACACATCCGATGAAGTGGAGACGGACATTGAAACAGTAATGGGCGAAAAGACTGTAGGGTTACAGCGTATGAGGCGTTATCAGATAGGCTCATTTTCGGTGATACCGTTCCGTGTACCGCATGGAGAGACGGAGTGTGACGGATGGTTGGTTGATTCACCTGACGGAAGAATCCTTTTCATTACGGATGCTGAGTATTGTCCGTACGATTTCTCAAAAATGGAAATCAACTATGGACTGATTGAGTGCAACTACTCAGAGGACTATATCAGCCGAGAAGAAGATGGGGCTAAATTCTCCCATGTGCTTACTGGGCATATGGAATTACAAACGTGTAAAAGGCTCATACAGAGCATAAACAGTAAAAGCCTAAGAAGTATAGGCTTGATACACTTAAGTGCAGGAAACGGCAATCCGCAGCGGTTCAAAGACGAGATACGAAGTGTGGTTGACTCAGATGTGAATGTTTGGATTGCCGAAAAGCGTGCAGAGAAAGAGTTTAGGCTTACGCCATTCTAGGAGGAGCAATGATTTACAAAATATTATTAATAATTTTTTACGCTATGGGAGCGACTTTTGATTTTTACATGTATAAAGACACTGAGAATAAAGGATTTTTAATTCCGTTTTTAGGATTCTTGCTCGCAATAATCTTAAGTATCGTAAACATGATTATTTATTTACTTAAATAAGGAGGACTACATAGATGAATAAAACAGTTTTAATGGGGAGATTGACAGCAGATCCGCAGGTGAGATATTCACAGGGAGACAATGCTACAGCGGTTGCAAGATATACACTTGCTGTAAACAGAAAATTTAAGAAAGATGGAGAGCCGACAGCGGATTTTATTCCTTGTGTTGTCTTTGGACGGTCGGCTGAATTTACAGAGAAGTATTTCCGCAAAGGAATGCAAGTTGCTGTCTCAGGGCGTATTCAGACCGGAAGCTACACAAACAAGGACGGAAACAAGGTGTATACAACAGATGTAGTTGTGGAAGAACAGGAGTTTGCAGAAAGCAAAGCAGCCAATCAGCAGAATCAGCAGTCAGCAGGAAGTGGATCAATTCCGGCATCAGACGGGTTTATGAGTATCCCGGATGGAATGGATGAAGAATTACCGTTTAATTAAGGAGAAATAAATGTCGAGCGGAGTAAGACCGGAGTGTTGTTGTCATCCCGATTGTTTTCAGTGTCCATATCCTGATTGCAAATACAATGGCACTTTAGCCGGTGAGAGGGTGGACGTAAATATGACGGATGGGATAAGCCGTGAAGAATATATAAGGAGAAAAAATGAGAAGCGGAATGGCTGGAAAAAAGGACTGTTCGTATCCAAATTGCAGTGAATGCCAATATGAGGATTGCATTGTTGATAACGTAAATGCTCTTCTTAAGAGAAGACGCTATAATGCGAATCCTGAAGCTTATAGGCAGAAGCAGAGAGATTATAGAAGCAGGGTAGCAGAATCCCTTCCTCATTGTGACGAATGTAATGAATGTACCCTTGTCAAATTAGATAAGGGTACAGGATTTAAGCGGCTGTGTGTCCTAGAAATGCGGTTGATTTTGCAGAAAGTGACGTGCTGTCCGCAGTGGTGTCCGAAGAAAATACCGGTAAAGGAGCGGGAACATCAGAGATATTTACGAAAAAAAGAACTTAAGGCAGGTGAGAAAACTGATACTAATTAGCGATAAAGGGCAGCAGAAAGGTAAACATACTGCCAAAGAGAATTATTGGCAAAAGCAAGGAATTGAGGTTCTGACTATGCCTCTTCCGTGTGGTGATTACATTATTGCCAATGAAAAGGTTACGGATGTAATTAACCGGAAGAAAGAACGTGGGATTCCAGTAAAAAAAATGGATTTCCTTGGAACGTACAATGTGACTGTTGACACGAAGAAAGATATTCAAGAGCTTGTGGGGGATATCTGCGGTAAACAGCACGCTCGGTTCAGAGATGAGTGTATTTTAGCTCAGAACAACGGAATTAAATTGTATGTGCTTACTCAAAATGCTGGGGGTTTAATTGGTGGAACGAAAGATATCTATAACCCAACTATTAAGTCATTGGAAGACTTGCATAGCTGGAAGAACCCTAGATTATTCGTGATGAAGCCAACAAAAGAAATTATTGGCTATTACAAAACAAGCGGCAACCCGAAATATAAACGTGTTCAGCGATATCCAACAGCAACTAAGGGAGCAACACTTATGAAAGCTTGCATGACGATGCAGAAAAAATATGGAGTAGAATTTGTGTTTTGCCACGATTCAGAACAAGGATCCATGGTATTAGAATTACTTCAACGGGAGGTGAATTAGATGGCAGAGAAGAGAATGTTTTCCAAACAGATTATTGATTCAGATGCTTTCTTAGAAATGCCACTATCCACACAAGCGTTATACTTTCATCTCTCTATGAGAGCGGATGATGATGGATTTCTGAATAATGCAAAAAAGGTAATGAAGATTATTGGAGCGAATCAAAACGATTATGACTTACTTGTTGCCAAATCTTTTATTATTCAATTTTCGGACGGAATATGCGTGATTAAGCATTGGAGAATTAATAATTATCTCCGAAAAGACAGATACACGGAGACGATCTATCAAGAAGAAAAAGCCATGCTGACTATGCAACCAAACGGGCGTTATTCGCTTAAGGATTCCATCCGTGAAATGGATGATTTTCCGGTTGGTATACCGTTGGTAGACCGTTCAGATACCCAGAATAGAATAGAGAAGAATAGAGAAGAAAAGAATAGTATATATAGTGCAGAAAAACTGCACGATGAACAATCACTTGATGACTTCTTTGAATCTATTTGGAAGTTATATCCAATCAAAAAAGGGAAAGGGCAGGTATCAACATCAAGGAAGAAAGCACTTCAAAAAATCGGATACGATCAGATTGGACGTTGTGTTGATCGATTCTTGAAAGATATGAGTGACAGCGGTAGAGATCGTAAATATTGGATGCACGGAAGCACATTTTTCAACAGTGGGTATGTTGATTATTTGGATGAAAACTGGGGGCAGGAATCGGAGGACTTAGAAAAACCAAGAGAACCTTGTGACCGTTTTTCCTGTTTGGAATCGAGTTTCCGCAAGCAGTTAGAAGATGCGGGTGCTATTTACGATGGACAAGGACTTGATTATGGAATCTTAAGCGAACATCCTGATTGGTTGAAAAAAATTCAGGAGAGTGGTGTTTGATGTATTACAAATTTAAGCCGGAAGATGCTTTTGATTTCGCCCGATATGTTGGAGAGCCTGCAAGACAACACGGTGATGAATTGAAATTCACAAGGTTCTGTCCGTATTGTCACGGTGGAGATAAAAAGGACAAGAACACTTTTTCCATTAATCTGTCAACCGGTCAGTTTAAATGTTTGAGAGAGAGCTGCGGTGTTACCGGAAATATGATCAGTCTTGCAAGAGATTTTGATTTCAGTTTGGGGCAGCAGGTAATGGAATATTACCAGCCGAAAAAGCAATACAGGAAATTGAAGACACCGGACAAGCCGATTGTTCCAAAAGAGCCGGCAGTTGCTTACTTGGAAAGCAGAAAAATATCTGCTGAGGTTGCTCATGAGTATGAAATTACCACTCAAAAGGATCATGACAACATACTCGTATTTCCGTTCTATGACGGAGATGGGAAGATGCAATTCGTCAAATACCGCAAAACCGACTTCAACAAGGAAGTAGATAAGAACAAGGAATGGTGTGAACGCGATTGTAAGCCGATATTGTTTGGGATGAAGCAATGCAAGGACTTCACAAGGCTTGTGATTACGGAGGGGCAGTTAGATAGCCTTTCCGTAGCGACAGCCGGTATAAAGAATGCCGTGAGCGTTCCGAACGGAGCAAAGGGATTTACCTGGATTCCATATTGTTTTGACTGGGTGAACAAATTCCAAGAGATTGTAGTGTTTGGAGATTTTGAAAAAGGGCATATGACATTGCTACCGGAATTGAAGGGAAGATTTCCAAACAAGATTAAACACGTCCGGGAAGAGGACTATAAGGGCTGTAAAGACGCAAATGAGCTGTTAATGAAGCATGGACATGAAGATGTTCGGCTAGCGGTAGAAAATGCCGAATTTGAGCCTGTGAGGCGTGTTAAAGAGCTGTCTGACGTGCAGGACGTTGATATATACAGTTTGAAAAAGCTGGACTCTACGGTCAACGAGTGCAATCGCCTGTTATACGGTGGCATTCCTTTTGGCGGTGTAGTTCTTATTACTGGAAAGCCGGGTGAGGGAAAGTCAACACTTGCAAGTCAGATTGTAGGCAGGGCGATTGAGACCGGACATAAGGTGTTTGCTTATTCCGGTGAGCTTCCAAACTATTTGTTTAAAGCGTGGCTTGATTTTCAGATAGCCGGTCCGCAGCACATCATCGAAACAACAAACAGATTTGGAGATGTTTCAAGAAAGATTTCCAATCAGAATCAAGAGTTGATTAATGCCTGGTATCGAGGAAAAGCGTTTATTTATGACAGTTCGATTGTCGATGGAGATGAGAAAGAGGATCTGTGCAAAACCGTACAGCAAACGGTTCTACAATACGGAATAGATGTTGTTCTGATTGATAATTTAATGACTGCGATTGATTTAGATGCAGAAAAAGGAACTGATAAGTACGAAAAGCAAAGTCTTTTTGTGAAAAAACTTGCGAGGATGGCATTGCAATTCGATGTATTGATTTTGCTTGTAGCTCATAAGAGGAAGAACAATTTTTCCACGAATGAGACAGACGAAATCAGCGGTGCAGGAGACATATCAAATCTTGCTTCACTGGTGATTGGATACAGCAAGGATAACGAATTGAGCAATGCGTATCGAAGAGTCACAGTCCCGAAAAATAGATTGTTTGGGAAAATCAATACAAAAGGATTTCTCGTCATGTATGATGAGCGATCCAAGAGAATTTACGGTGAAAATGATGATTTAACCGTAGAGTATGGATGGGCGAAACAAGACGGATTCAGCGAGGCGGATCAACTAAAGATTCCGTTTGAGTAGGTGAGAATATGACGGAAGAAGAAAGAAAAAAGTATTACAAAGTGATTACGCAGAATTGGCTTGCATTCAATGAATTTCTGAAACATGGAGATTTTTCTGATGATATTGAATGCGAAATGTCAGAGGTGATTCATAAAATCTACGAAAGTAATGGAAAAACAAGTTTTGCGAAGAGCATATGTCTAGCAATCCTTGATGAAATAGAGAGACTTTGCAAAGAGAAACGAGGTAAGTAATGAAATACAAAGCAGGAGATAAGGTAAGAGTCAGAAAAGATTTAGTGGTTGGAAAAAGATATGGTTGTTATCCGGCTGTGAGTAAAATGGTTGAAAAAAGTGGAAAAATCGCAACGATTCGTACTGTTCATAGTGATTTCTATGAAATTTACAAGGACGTGTATAGTTGGACAGACGAAATGTTTGAACCAGTAGAGGAAGAACTGACAGCAGAAGAAGCAATCAAGGTATTGGCAGATATGTGCGCAAGAGAGTGCAAAAATTGCGAGTTAGGAAAACTCGTTAAAGAATCTAGATATTCGTTTTGTTCGGCTTACAGAAGAGAACATCCTGACAAAGTGATTGAAATCCTCAAACAGTTTAAGAAAGACCATGAGAAGAAAGTGGTTGAGGTTGAATTTGCTTGCGTTGTTCGAGTGATTGAAGATACAGGTGAAGAGAAAAAATGCGTGCATGAAGAAAATGTCACGGAAACGCAGGACGAAACATTCAAAATGAAAATGAAAAGGATTTTGGAAGAATACTGCAAGGAACATGAAGGAAAATTCTTTGCAGTATACGAAGAAAGATGTCGAGTAAAGGAGTAGGTTATGGATATTGAAGTACACAAGGACTATGAGCAGATAGACAAAGAGAATATCGAAGTGTTCAAGAAGACTGGTTTAAAACATTCCAGTGAGAACCGCTTCCGCTGTGTAATCTGCGGAGAACCAGCTTGTATTAACAACAGTATGAGTAACTGTGGACACAAACTGATATGCAATTGGTGTGCAGCAAGAACATTTCGCAATGCTGCAGAAGCGTTTGAGTGGATGAATAAAGGAGATTGAAGATATGACAAATAAAATTTTAGAAGAAAAAGTACGAAAATTAGAAGATGAATTACGTGAAATAAAATCAGAGTTAAAGGGTGAAAAATTTCGTAGTCTTGAAATTGGAGACACGTTCGAATTAGCTGGACTTACATGGAAAATGCTGGATAGGACAGATAAAGGTATTGTTTGTTTAGCCGAAAGAATAAAAGATTCTTTTAATTTTGGGACAAACAATGATTGGAAGGAAAGCAGTATTAGAAAATATCTCAATAAAGAATTCTATGAAAAGCTGGTTGATGAAATTGGAGAAGATCATGTAGTTGCATTCGAGAGGGTGTTAACCTCATTAGACGGACAGAAGGAATATGGATCATGTGAAGATAAGGTATCGATTATTAGTCTTGATGAGTACAGAAAATATCGTGAATTAATTCCAAATGAAAAATATTGGTGGTGGACTTTAACTCCTGACAGTACAAAATGCAATAACGATACTTCATGGGTTCGTATTGTTTCTCCGTCCGGCTATTTCAGCAGTAATTACAGCAACGGCAGCGGCGGTGTTCGCCCATTTTGTATCTTTTCTTCTCCACTCTTTGAATCTTGTGAGGAAGATGATGACTAATGGCGGAACTTGATTAAGAGATAAATTACAGAAAGGAGCAGGAGATTTGCTGGCCAGCATGAAAGGATCCTTTGCTCCGAGTAAATATGGAACAAAGAAGGAAGAAAATAAAGTGTGAGATATGGAAAGATATACCTGAGTACAAAGGATTTTATCAGGCATCGAATCTTGGAAATATCCGGTCTTTGGACAGAAAGATATCAAAGATTGGGAATGGAGGTGTAAACGTAACCAGTTTTATGAAAGGACGTGTGCTTGCACAAAGAATACAAAACGGAGGCTATCCAATTGTTAGTATAAGCGTAAACGCAAAAAGAAAGATATGTACAGTTCACAGATTGGTTGCATCAGCGTTTTTAGACAATCCTGAAAAGTTTAGGGACGTAAATCATAAGGATGGAAATAAAAGAAATAATTATGTAGAAAATTTGGAATGGACTTCGCATGGGGAAAATATAAAGCATTCCTACAACGTTCTTAAGCAGGCACGGAATTGCAAGCCAATAAAATGCGTCGATACCGGAGTTGTTTATAGTTCATGCAAAGAAGCAAGTGATTTAACCGGAATTAACGTTGGTAGTATTAACCATGTAATTACTGGGATTGCGAAAACGGCAGGAGGCATGAGATGGGAAAGAGTATGAAATGTGAAATCTATAGAGACTCGATGCAAAATTTTCGCCGTTATGGAATACCGAAAGCGCAACTGATTATAGCAGATGTGCCATACAATGTTGGAAGCAACTTCTATGGCAGCAACCCAATGTGGTACATAGGCGGAGACAACAAAAACGGTGAGAGTAAGTTGGCAAAGAAAGCAGCATTTAATTCGGACTTCAATTTTAATTTATATGAATACTTCCACTTCTGCTCGAAGATGTTGAAGAAAGAGCCAAAGAAAGCCGGTAGACGTGGAAGAAGTTCTGATGCACCGTGCATGATTGTATTTTGCAGTTTTGAGCAGATGAGTACATTGATCAATGCAGCTAAGAAACATGGTTTTAATAATTACATACCGCTTGTATTCGTGAAAAATTATAGCCCACAGGTATTGAAAGCAAACATGCGTGTTGTGGGTGCTACGGAATATGCACTGGTATTATACCGGGATAAGTTGCCGAAATTTAGAAACGGTGCAAAATTTGACGAAAACGGAAAAACGATTCGAGGAACAGGACATATGGTATTTAACTGGTTCAAGTGGGAAAAGGACGGAAAGGATATTCCGAAAATTCATCCGGCTCAGAAGCCGGTTAAGGTGTTGGAGCAACTGATCCAGATATTTACGGATCCGGGGGATGTGGTTATTGATCCTTGCTGCGGTTCCGGTAGCACATTGCGAGCTGCAAGGAATTTAGGTAGAAGTGCTTACGGATTTGAAATTGATCGAAATTTTTACAGTAAAGCGAAAAATGAGATGTTGAATGTTGAAGTAGATCCGCAGATGAGCATTACTGATTTTATCGGAGGTACACAGTGAAATTTATAGATTTTTTCGCCGGAATAGGTGGTTTCCGAAAGGGAATGGAACTTGCTGGACATGAGTGTGTTGGTTTTTGTGAATTTGATAAGTTCGCTACAGCAAGCTATATTTCCATGCATCTTCTGACGGACGAACAAAGAAAGAAACTAAATGAATTACCGCAGAAGAAAAGGCAGAAGGAGATTTTAAAAGATGAATACAGAAATGGAGAATGGTACGCAAATGACGTTAGAAGAGTGTGTGCCGATGATATCCCAAAAGCAGACTGTTGGTGCTTCGGATTCCCATGTTTTGCCAAAGGAACTTATATTCTTACAGAAAAAGGATATATCCCAATTGAAGATGTATCTGTCGGAGATAAAGTCCTTACGCACAAAGGAAGATGGAGAAAAGTCACAGCAACAATGCACAGGGACGGAGCAAGACTCTGGGATGTCAATGGATTCGGAATATTGCCAACAAGAACCACGGCAGAGCATCCGTATTATGTCACTAAACCAGATCAGCCAATGGAATTCAAAAAAGTGGAACAACTTGATGACAGTTGGTATTCCACAATGGTTTTGCCTGATGCAGAATCCGATGGATACAGCAAGGAAATGTGGTGGATTATCGGACGTTATCTTGCTGATGGGTGGAGAGTTGAAAGAAAAGACAGACCAAGTGGAGGAAGAATCGTGTTCGCAATCAGCGATGATAAGAGGGCAGAATTCGAACAGCGATTGCGAGAAGCGAAACTACATGGAACTTACACAAAAGAACGAACTTGTGGAAAGTATCATGTGTGCAATAACCAATTATACGAATACCTTGAAAAGTTCGGAAAATACGCACATGGAAAACGAGTTCCAAGAGAAGCATTGTGTTTGCCACGAGAGAAAGCAAAATACTTCTTCGATGGATATATGTCCGGTGATGGAAGAAGTGATCGAGAAGAAGCAACATCAACCAGCGCAGCACTCGTTCTTGGCATGTGCATCATTGCACAGCGACTTGGAAAATCTGTTCCAGCTGTTTACTACACTAGAAGAGATGAAAAATGTGTTATCCAAGGAAGGGAATGCCGACAAAGAGATACATATACATTCCGAATCTCTAGTAAATCAGTTAAAGGACATTATCGTGCAAGATATGTTTGCAGAGAATTGTATCAGCCAACAGAATCTGATGATTTTGGAACAGTGTATAACATCAGTGTTGAAGAAGACAACTCATATGTTGCAAACGGAGCAATTGTCCACAATTGCCAAGATATCTCAGTTGCCGGAAAGCAACTTGGATTTCAAGGAAACCGTTCAAGCTTGTTTTTCAGAGTTATGTACCTTATCGGACAGCTCAAAGAAGAAGATAAACCCACTTACCTTTTCATTGAGAACGTTAAGAATTTGCTTAGTGTTAATGGAGGATGGGATTTCGCCCGGTTGCTCATTGAAATGGAGCAGGGGGGGTATGATGCAGAATGGCAGGTGCTCAACTCCAAAGATTTCGGAGTGCCACAGAACAGAGAAAGGTGCTTCATTGTCGGACATCTTAGAGGGAGAAGTACCGCAAAAGTATTTCCTGTCGAAAGAACAGACGGAGAAAATAGTATTTCAATAATTGGCCATAAAGATGGATATAGAAGAAACACACAAGTATTTGACCAGAACGGCATTACAGAAACGCTGGATACTGCACAGTGCGGTGGAAGAGGTCACCATGTAGCGTTACCGTGTTTTATAGATTTATGCAATAGAGGAACAGAAACAACTAGTATTGCCAGATGCTTGCAAGCGAGATACTACAAAGGAGCCGGAACGTACAAAGCACAAAATAGCGGTATTGCAATTCCTGTACTTACGCCTGATAGAGCGGAGAAAAGGCAGAATGGACGGAGATTCAAAGAAGATGGTGAGCCGATGTTTACACTTACTGGACAGGATAGACATGGAGTAGGAATAGAGCCGCTCGGAGTGCTGCGGAATGTTCGTAGTGATTACGGAAAAGAAATCCGCAAAGATTATGAAGCTGGAAACATCAAAATCTCCAGACATGAATTCCTCGAAAGTGAAGTTAGAGATGATGGTGTAGTGAATACATTATCTACTGTTCAAAAAGATAATCAGCTTGCAGTTAAGGTAGCCGAAGCAACAAAACAGGGTTATTCAGAGTGCAGAGTAGGTGTAGATAGCGTAAATTTATCTGTTCCGGGGAGCAAAACCAGAAGAGGAAGAGTAGGACAAGAAATCGCCAGCACACTCGACACAAGTTGTAATCAAGGAATTTTTGTACAGGTATCCGAAGAACTGACTGTATATGCTGTCTGGTATGAAAAATATCAGTGCTACATAGCGATTCGAAGACTAACACCAAAAGAATGCTTTCGGCTACAAGGTTGGACGGACGATTATTTTGAAAAAGCACAGTTCGTAAATTCGGATAGCCAGTTATACAAGCAAGCCGGAAATGGAGTCACTGTAAATGTGATTGAAGCGATTGCAGAAAAATTAAGATTTGCGTAGAAAGGTGAAAAATATGGCTAAAAGACCAGATGCAATAGTAAATAAAATTCAATTTGATTCAAGTGAGGTAGATATGGCACTCCGCAAACAGATTCCGGAAAAACCAATTTTTTTACATAACAGGAGCGATACTTGTTCACTGTGGGAATGCCCGCAGTGTAAAAGAAGATTTACAACAACACATAAACCGGGAGTGCTTGACGGGACAGATATATATTATTGCCCTAAATGCGGAAAAGCATTTGATTGGAGAGATGAATAATGAACATTGAATTAAAAGAGATAAACAAAGACACATTGAAAGTCGGGGATATTGTTGGTGTTGCGAGAGACGTGAGTTGTGGATGGAGTTCTTCGTTCCGGCACCAAAGGATTTATTCGGCGAAAGTCACAAGGATTACTCCAAAGCGGACAAAATTCTTTACTGATAAGTTTGGAGAACATGACAAAAATGAAATTTTTTATGAGTGTGATGAAAATTCGGAAAAAGAAAATGAATTAGCTATCATGTTTGAACAATTTAGAGATGGAAGATATGCGTTTGAGGATTTTAATAGGAAATACGGTCTTGATTCGATTGGTGATGAAGATTTGATGGAAGCAGCAGATCACATGAAAGCAATTACAGAGATTTTGCAGAAGTACAAAGAATAATAAGCGAAATATCAGTAATTGAAAGGAGAAAAGCAATGTTTACACGAGAAGATAGAGGAAATTTTTGGATATTGAACTGGTTAGATGAATTTATGATAGGACATAACGGATTCATTTGTGGTGGCTGTTTCAAAAACATTTTCAATAAAGAGAATGTAAAAGACATTGATATGTTTTTCGAGAGCGAATCTGATTACGAAGATGCAGTTCAGTATTTTGACTCAATGACTCCCGGATATGAGGGCGATGATAAACGGAGTGAAGAGTATACGTTCTATTACGAGAACGACAATGTAAAGGCGTATAAGCATATAAGAACAGGCGTAAGGATTGAATTGTGTTCAAAGATTTTTGGAAAACCAGAAGAAATATTAAGCCAGTTTGATTTTAGCATTACGAAATTTGCGTACTACAAAGCAATCATAGAGGATGAAACAGGCGCGGAGCGTGAAGAAGAGCCGGATCCATTCAATGAAGACATCAAAACACATATCGAATACCGTGTAATGTATACAGAAAATTTCTTTCAGCACTTGCATATGAAGAGGTTAGTGACAGATGGAAATATTCCGTATCCAATGAGTACGTTTGAGAGAATGCTGAGATATGTAAAATACGGATATTTCCCTTGCAGAGAAACAAAGTTAAAGATTATTAAAGCATTACGTGATCTGGATGATAGGCAAGTTGAACTGTCAGAAAATCTTTATGACGGCATGGATTAAGTAGCAGCTAAAAATAGCAGCTACCAGCACCTTGACAATTGAATATTGATGGTTGGAATGGTATAATTTCCGTATAAAGTATACAGGAGGAAATGCCAATGAAAGTAATTATTAGTCAAACGGTATTAATCGAAGGAGAAGATTTTCCGAGCAATTGGGAGAAAGGGTATGATTCAGAAATAATACCACGTGTTGGAGACTCTATTGAAGATCCGATTTGGAAAGATCCTGGAGAATATCAAGTAAAGAATGTTACAATCAATTATTCTTCGAATGAATGCTATGTATATATGGGAAGATATGCCAATATAATTCCAAACGAACGTAAAGAGGAGTTCGGAAAGATAGCAGAGTTGCACGGGTGGAAAGCAAACTGGATGAGATAAGGAGAACTTCTATGAGCGGTAAGAAACTGGACTATAAAATTTCGGAAGAGTATGAAGAGGAATTGCTGAACATTCAATCTAAACTTGAGCAAATAAGTTCAGGAAGAGTTTACGAAATAAGCAATGTTAGAAATGATGCATATTTGGCAACAAATGTAAGTCAGTTAAAAGAAATGTTAAATGATTTATTGAGCAAGATTCAAAATGGAAAACCAGGAATAGATGAACAGCTAGGAATGGAAGTATTTTTAAAAATCAAATAATTCATCTGCCAACCATCAGTATTCGGTGGTTGGTATTTTTTTACCCATTTTTAGGGAGAAAGGAACGAATTATGAAATTAGTATGTTACATAGTATGCATGATTATGGTATGCATGGTGATAGTACTTGCAACAAATGAAACAAAAATCGCAAAGAAAGAAGCATATCTGGACGGATATAAGAAAGCATTGAAAGACTGCGATAAACTCCCGACAAGGCCTATCATCTTGGACGAATCCACGGGAGATATTAATTTTAAATGCTCATGTTGCGGACATGAATATATAGTGCCGGAAGAACACAAACCGAAATACTGTAGCGAATGTGGAAGAAAAATTGACTGGGAGGATAGAGCGTATGGGATGCAGATATGAATGCAAAAAGTACGGAAAGCAGAGGTTCAAATGTTGCATAGAATGCGAGCATTACAAATACTGCAATAATCGCAATAGTGTGTGCGATAGAATACATTTTCATGAATACATGGAAGAATGCCCGGATTATGTAAAGGAGGATAAAAATGAATAGAAAAGAAATTACACTTTTCCTGTCGCATACACTTGAACGCACCAAACTAAACGTTTTTGGAAAACATTATGCAAAAGAAGTGAGTATTGACCCGTGGACATCCAAGGCGAAACGCGTGGATTATATGCAGTTTTCACCCGGAGATCAAATGTCTATATCCGGGGTGGAAAAAGGAATATTTACTTGTTACGAAATTAAAAGTTGCAAGGAAGATGTTTATAGCGGTAATGGACTGAATTTCTATGGAGAAAAGAACTATATAGTAACTACGATGGAGTGCTACAAAGACTTGATACCAGATTTGCAAAACGGTAAGTTTGATGAACACTTACACCAATGCAACCCGGAATCATCTAAATATTGGGGAATTATGGTAGCTGTCCCGTACATGAAAGAGCCAGAAGATGAATTCCAAAATCCAACGCCGATAGATGATACAAATGTGATGGGGTGGGAATTAAAGGTAGTAAAGCCTTGCAGAATGGGACTAAGAAAAAGATCTATGACAGAATTACTATTCTGTATGTTAAGGAGTGGAAGATAATGAGAATCATTAGCCAGGACAAAAAATTTGATTTGCCTTACGGAGAAACAACGTTACAAGCTTTAGGTGATGGGAGAGTAATTGCTTTTTCATTGAGCGACCTTTTAAGTGATGCTTTTATGATAATGGCTAAGTATTCCACGGAAGAAAAAGGAATCAAAGCTATGGAGATGTGCAGAAAGCATTATGCAACAGCGGAATACAACAGACGTATTATTCCAAAGGGAGATACGCTTGTGGATATGGAAATTGCAAAAGAATTGCTTGCATCTGGTTTTATCTTCCAGTTTCCGGCGTAGGAAGAGGTGTAAACATGGGAAAGATTGACGAATACGCATCCGGCAGGAATGACGGCTTGCAGCGATAAGTGATGAAGATTTGCCGGAAGTAGCGGAACACATGAAAGCAATTACAGAGATTTTGAAGAAGTACAAAGAGAAAAGAAATCGTTGCGGAAGTTGAGAAATCCGGCAGTTATAACTGTTGATTGAAAAGGAGAACAAAGATGAAGAAGGAATCACTGATTCATAAAATCTTGAGGAAACTTGGTTTTATCAAAGACATTAAGGATGATAGGAAATTGAAAATGGGGATGTGCGAAAGAGCAAGAAATGCAAATGTATGCCCGAAGAATTGCGATATGTGCGCATGGAATACGAAAATGAGGAGTTAGCTATGAGAATTGTTAGTCAAAACGGATTACTTGATGTGCCTTATGAACTTCTTGCCATTTCACCATATTCAGGAAATGCGGCAACAATCGTTGGAACATTTCCAGGGAATGACATTGGCAAAGAAGATAGAGTTTATATTTTAGGCGAATATTCCACCAAAGAAAAAGCGAAAAAGGTAATGGAGATGTGCAGAGAAAAATATCTTTCAAGAATGGAACTGGATGGTGGTTATGACGCTGTGCACGGTTGCTACGTGCAGCCTAATTATTGGGTACTACCTAAAGTATTCCAGTTCCCGGCAGAGGAAGAGGTGTAAACATGGGAAAAATTGATGAATATGCATCAGGCAGAAATGACGGTTTGCTGTTAGCACTGAAAATCGTAGAGGAAGATGGAGTGGACGCTTTACGGGAAGAGATTAAGTTCCGTGGGGCAAAAGGAATTAATACAGCAATGAGCAAGAAAGAGTTGAATAAGGCTTGCACCAAAATAAAAGAGATGACTCTTGATACTATGCTGACTCTTTCAGTGGCTACCCTGCATGATGAATTTGATTTTGGTGCGAAAAGATGTCAACGATTTATAAAAAGAATGAATCTTAAGGCAGAGTGTATAGTGGATGATCTTGCAACATGGGATGATTTTGTCGAGCAGATCAGAGAGGAACTTGGGATTCAGATCATGATAAGGAGTAATGATTGATGAGCAGGAAAAGAACATTAAAAGAAATACAGGAAGACATCAGGACGCTAACGAGAGTTCCATCAGAATTTATTCATGCAAAACTGGATGAATTGGCAGAAGAGGTTGGCGAGTTAGCGAATCAGGGATGGATTCCGTGCAGTGAGAGACTGCCGGAAGATGGACAAACCGTGTTGGCATATATCGGAGGTAGGCATAATTCCTGCAATTATTTATGTGCTTGTCATACAGTTGAGGAATATACAGACCGTTGGAGAAATGCACGCACTGGGTTTGCAATTTTGTGTGAGGTCATTGCCTGGATGCCACTTCCAGAGCCGTATAAAGGAGAATGATAGAGATGAAAAATAAAGAAAAATTTGCAAAAGAGATTGTTGAAATTGCGTGCGATAGAGGTGATGTTGCAGTATCCAAAGCTATTGGAGAACCTGTATATTGCAATGAAATCAACTGTAGGGACTGCCTGTTGAACAATAATGGCTGCAGTAACGCACTTAGAAGATGGGCAGAATCAGAGTACATCGAAAAGCCAGTGATTAGCAAGAAAGATAGAGCGTTTTTAGATTATCTCGTAGAAGATTTCAAATATATGGCAAGAGATAAAATTAATGCTAATGCCTTATACGCATACGGCAAAGAGCCATATAAATCGAACAATGATGATTGTTGGAGTGGAAATGGCAGAAGATACTGTGCCTTAAGTAGTTATGTGAACGTTGACTTCCCAATGATTAAATGGTCTGATGACAAGCCGTGGCTTATCGAGGACTTGAAGAAGTTAGAGGTGGTGGAAGATTATGACTAAAGATGTTTTAAGCAGAGCAAAAGATTTGGAAAGAGATATTAGAAGCCTTGAAGTTTTACTTAATGATTATGAAAGCGGAAACAGCTTGCACATATCCTGTTCGAACTTATTTAATCCTACTCAGTCGGTTCGGCTTCAAAAAGAGTTGTGTGAGTGGATAAGGCAGAAAAAATCAAAGTATGAAAAAGAGTTGGAGGCGTTATGAAATGGCTGAAAAAATGACAAATGCCGACCGCATAAAGAAAGCGACAGACAAGGAATTGGCTGATATGCTGTGTGAAATAACAAGATGCTGCTCCGATTGCATAGCACAGGAAACGTGCTGCAAAGGGCATACAGGCTATGAAGATTGGCTTGCATCAAAAGAATGGAGTGATTTTTCATGAAACGAAGTACGGAAGAAAGAAGTTGTCCAGCTGAAATGGACAATAATTTTCAGACGCATTATAAACGGCTTGAGAAGACAAGACCGCCAATAGAAGCGTTGAGGAGGTTCAAGACTCCAGCGTATGAGGCTGTAACCAGGCAGCAAAGAGCATATTTAAAGGAAGAACCGGATGAGTGACTGCGTAGACATGGAATAGATATTAGAACTGGAATAGTGGAATAAAGTGTACTGAGGCAGATGATTGATAAGCGGTCATCTGCTTTTTCGTGAAAACGCTTGACTATCGGGAATCAATGTGATGTAGTATATATAGGTTAAGGAGTGTTTTAAAATGGAGGTACAAAAATGCGAAATGTGACAGTTTTAATTAAAGATGCTATGATGGATGATGATTATAAGTTAAAGGTTAATTTGCTTATCGCCGGACTCATGGGCGAAGAATTGGACGTGGATCAGGAAAAGGATGATAACAGGCGGCATATGCTGAAAGAGATATCGTACTATTGCGATAATGCGAATGAATCAGGAGAAAAGAGTGACTACTTAAAGAGGACTTCCGAAAGGATAAAAAGATATTTGGGTTGATTGACGAAGAAGAATGGTAGGTGTCTATTTTTAATGAAGAATAGGACAAAAAGAGCTTGCATTGACTGTGGTAAGGCTTTCTATGGCGATCTCGATAAATTGTACTGTGACGAATGTGCAAAAAAAAGAAAGTCTGACGTAATGAGAATCAGGACGTGCAAGATGTGTGGAGCCGAGTTTAGTGGTGGACCAAGGGCGTTTTACTGCCCGAACTGTAGGGTCATAAGGAAAAGGGATGCCGAAAAGAGACACAGAGAGAAAGGAACTGCAAGACCGATCGGGAGTGTCGCAAAATGTGAATGGTGTGGTGTGGAATATGTAGTAAATTCCGGTCGTCAAAAATATTGCTCAGATGAATGCCAACGTGAGGCGGTATTGGAATGGCAGAGAGATCATAAGCAGAGGTATAATATAGAATCAGGTCAACATGATAAAAAGATAGAGAAACGAAAGAATAGTCTTAAAATCTGTGTATACTGCGGAAAACAGTTTCATTCTGATGTTGCAACAAATCTTTGCAGTGATTATTGCAGGAGAAAGCAGAAACAAATTCACATGAGGGTTTCAGATGCAAAGCGTGGAGTAAAATCCAATATTGAGCAGTTGATGCAAGAAAGAAATGATTATAGGAAAAGTATAGCGGAGAATTAAAAAGCTCTGTCCAATGTGGCAATTTACTATTGCGTTCCAAAAGTCCGAAGGGTGGCGTTTTTAGGGCGTTTTTAGGGCAAGAAAATCTCCCGGAAGAGTTTCCGCAAAAAAGATGTCGGTACTTTTTCAGGAGGTCTAAAATCTGGATGCTGAAAAATGAGTCAATTTCAGCGTCCTTTTTTGATGCGATTTTGCTGTGTGAATAATACTATAATAATGAGCCGTGATATCGCTGTGCGTTCGTATGCGACTGAATTTGATGCCTTTTAAGCATATTTGATAATTTGCTCGCCTATTAAATAAAATGCCTTAAACCGTCAAATACAAGCTTATAATCGTATTTAGCATATCACGATTAAAATATAAATTCAATTCCATTTTTGTCCGATCCATGGTATTATACACTCATAAAAGGAGATTAGGAACATGGATAAAAAGCAAATCTGCATCAAATTCGCTCGGGAGGTCTGCAATATATTGGATATATCTGTACCAGCTATTAAATTCGTTCCATCTGATCGAATGCGGACCAGTACACAAATAGCAGCATTAACACCGGATGCGGTATTGGTCCGGAATGATGTGACCGGGGCATCGTCCCAGTGTATACAGTCACACTTTTCGTTTTTGACTGACTGGCACAGGTTCAGCCATTCTTTTTCTGTGATTTTCATTTGCGTTTTCGTCCCCTCCCGTCCGTTTTTTGTACTGGAAAAAGCCGGAAATTATCCGGCTAATTCCTTTCTAATCTTTTCGGCTACTCTTTCTATGTCTTCGAGTAGCTGGACGACCTCGCCGGCAGAATCAAGATTGCTTTTCTGCCAGCTCTGTAGATTTTCTCGCCGGTAGTCGGCTGTCAACTGGATAAGCTGACACAACCGCCGGACTTCTGTGTCGGTCAACGTAAACTTTTTCATCTTCCCGCCGCCTTTCTAGTTTAATGCTTTGTCAATTCCTTCCGCTAAGTGTGGAAATGCTTCTTGCACTTCTTGCATCGTGTCCGCTTCATAGTCTCCGATGCACTTATTATCCCTGTAGAGATTGCCACAGTACACGCAATCTAAAACACTAAAACTCCAATCTATTCCGGTTACTTCTTCCGGCTTGTGGCTGTACCACATGTCAATATTAATCATGCTCTTTCCCTTTCTAGTCTGCCATCATCAGAGCCGGGAGACTATCCCGCGGCTGACGGTCACTTCTGACCGTTTCGGCTTATATGTGCTCAATCCTAAACCTTTCTCTTGTGTCTTTCGGAAGAACAAGGTTAATAAAATCTTCCGCAAGAACTAAAGTGTCAAACTGTGCCACTTCCCTGTCAAATGGCTTTTCGAATTTGCTCGTGTAGCATGTTTCTACGACTTTCCACTTCATCATATTAAATCCCTCACTTTCATAGAATTATGATTTTCTTTTTCTGTCCTCTGCATTTCTTAAAATCTCTTTCATATTGTCCGCTGTCCTTTCTATGCTGTAATTCTTTCGAATATTTCAATTGTTAATTCCGCAAGTGCACGCTTTTTGTTTGATGTGTACCCCTTTCTTTTGCTCTTAAGTGCTTTTCTTGCGGTTGCTAAGTTGTTAATTCCCCAACTTGCCGCCGCCCTTAATTTCTCCACTTCCTCAGGAACTAACTTAATGGCTTTTAATGTGTACTGGTTGATTCTGTAATCATCTTTATCGCCCGGGTGTAAGTCCTGAGCTAGTGGGATATAATCATCATGCCCCATGTTTTCGCCTATGTTCCAAACGAAATAATTTGACGGGATTTTTTCAACAACCTCGAATTCGTGCTGATTGAATATGCTTTTGTCTTTTATTGTCATTTGCTTTTACCTTTGCCATATGTTACTATATGACTACCTTTCTTTTTTGATTGGTGCCGCCGTAGTCTTGTAGGATGTCCGGCGGCTTTTACTTTTTCACTCTTCCTCGTCCTCTACTTCATACTCTTTGTAGAGGGCAATCCATTCTGCGGGCGTCAACATATCCTCTCGGTCTTTCATCTTAAGCAGGTACGACAAGACGTACGCTGCTGAATATGGGATCATCGTCAATAGAGCTACCAAAATGATCATTATCTTTTTTATTGTCTTTTTCATTTTTGTTCCCTCCGTTTTGTTAGTTTAAAATTCGTTTTTGTTATTTTATAATTATATTATATAGTGATATCTTGGCATTGTCAACAACTATTTTATAATTTTATAGTTATATTTAGATATTGCGTTTTTGGGTTTTGTCTGCTATGATAAAGAAAAAAAGAGGTGACATCATGCAGACGAAAACTATAAAAATGATATGCGGTTATAGAGAAATTCCAGTTTCAGACCTTGCGGAAAAACTGAACAAATCAACATCTAATTTTTATCAGATGTTAAAGCGCGACAACTTCCGAGAATCGGAACTGGAAGAGATTGCTGACGCTCTAGGGTGCAATATCAAAATATCTTTTGTTGACAAATCCACCGGGAAAGAATTTTAATTTCCTCCTCTGTTTTCTTTTGTTGTAATTATAATAACAAATATTAGGCACAAATACAATAGGCAGAATAACTGATATTAGGCACAAATAAATATTATATTTTGTGCATTTTTAATTAGGCACAAATAAATGTTGAAATTTAAGCACAACCATATTATAATAGAGGAAAAACAGGAGGTTGAAATAATGCCAGAGTATACAGAAAAGCAGAAAGAACAGAGGAGAAAAGCAGTTGCAGACTTCATGAGAACGGTTGATCGTGTAAATTGCCAGTTTCCGCTTGGCACGAAAGAACGTATAAAAGAGCTGACCGGAAAGAGTTGCAATGCTTTCATAAAAGAGACTGTTATAAAAGAACTTGATAAAATAGAAAGAAAGAAATTGAAAGAAAATTAAGCACAAATATAATAAGAAAACATATTGACATTAGGCACAAATAAAAGTATAATAATACTTGTAAGAAACACTTACAAGTTACCGAGGCAAGCGGAGAAAGGAGAAAAACGTGGAAGATATGAGCGTATTCAAAAGTTATTTAAGAAGACTTCTACAGGATTTAAAAGACTTGAAAGAAGCACTGAAAAACAAAGAATATGATAAGGCTGAAAAGATGGTTGATCGCCTTATTGATGATACTCAAAGCGGTATCGAAGACAACTAAAAAAGAGCCGTAACAAACGACTCAGGAACACAAGAGAGGGCGGAACTTGCCACCGCTCTCAAGTAATTAGATTATAGCATGATTGACATTAAAAAGCAAATTGTAAACGAGTTTCTGGAACAGTTTGCAGAGTAGAGGAGGACGACAGGGTGAAGATAAAAGGAATTGGAACCATAGCAAAAAACAAGGCTATGGAGATATTGACCGCAGAGGGCAGAAAAGCCGTTAGAAGCGGAGATATAACCACGGAAGAGCTGGCAGAAATGTACAAGTTGCAAAAGGTCAAAGAGGCTTGTGCAATCGGTACTTGTACCGACAGCTTCAACAATTCTTATAAGTGGGTGCCGGATGAACTAAAAGAAGATCTAACACCGGACCAGCTCGGACGGCTCACAGAATCGTTTTACGAATGTTATGGAGCTGGAAAAAATGATGTGTAAACGAATAAGAGCGGGGTTTTGCCCCGCTCTTATTCTCACGTTAAAATATTCAATCCGTGTGACACCGACATCATTTTGAATGCCATTATTTCAATCCTTGCCCGGCGGAATTGCTGCCGGAACCGCATCGGAAAGCGTCCATTCCATGCGACAGCATTACAATATCATAGTTGAGCTTATTAGTCAAGATATGCAGCTCTTTGGGGCTGTCTTTTTTGCACTTCCAGAGAGTGAAATATGCTTGGTATACCAGTTTGTAACCGGTTGGTCTACCACTTGGAAACCCAGAGAAGAATAGAAAAGAGAAGAGAAGAATAGAAAAGAATATATATTATATCTTGTGCATTTCGCAAGCTGATGCACAACTTTTTTGATTGGGGTTGACACGTGCGGAATATTAGATTAATATATTAACCAGACAAAGTGAATAGGCGGTATATAGCCGAATTATAATATATACATTCTTGGTAGTCCTTAGAGACCGTGACCCGTAAAGCAGATATACGTTACTGCATACGGCGATCGGTCTTTTTTATTTATATTTTTACAGTTTGGAGGTGAACGGAAATGAAAGATAATACAGATATTACATCTACTGGAATAGAGATATACAGACATGACATTAATTATTACGCTGATGAGTATATCAAAAATGAATTAGAGATAGATCATGTGAATCAGGAAAGTAAAAAGATCGTAAAAGATAGCTTTGTAGATATGCTTTTTTATATCTCAGATCGTATATCTAAGCCTGATAATGCTGATATCAAAGCATTAGATAATATATTTAGTGTGTATGTGAGATTGTGTAGTAAATATAGTGTCAATCCTACATTGGAAGCATTTAGTTTTTTAGTGAATATAGACAGGAATACATTTACTACATGGGCTAATGGGACTTATCGGACTGCTGACCACTCAAGCACGGTCAAAAAATGGCTAAATATTTGCAGGGGTTTTTTGGTTGATAATTTGGGAAATTCCAAGGGGACAGATGCGAACAAAATATTCATTGCAAAAGCCGCTTACGGAATGGCAGAGACAAAAGCGGTAGAGCAGGAGCAGATCACGGGAGCGAAGAAGAGCATTGAGCAGATCGCCGCTGACATCGGAGCAGATCCCAAAGCACTTCCAGGTGATGCGGATACAGATGATCCGGTTGACTTATTTTAACAAGCGTGTAGCACATAATGCTAAACTAAAATTAAATAACAATATATTGTGTTTGTTCAAAATAGCATACAAAATATAGTGCATAATCTATACTGAAAATGGTTATTTATCGTATAGATACATATGTTCGGGTTGCTGATGCACCGCTTGCATTTTAGCATTGCTTGTTGCTGGAGATCCCCCGGCAGGGGTTGTAGTGGATGGTACACCCGGCACAGCCTCACCCCGAAAAATAACGACCAAAAACAAAAAGGCTCTTTTGGAGGATGGATATGTTAATTAAAATTACGATGATATTAGTCGTCATCAGCTTTGCACTTCTGATAACGTCAAGGATGTATGTTAGGACGCTAGGCGTTACAGATCAGCTAAGAATTTCTGTGAAAAAGGAATACAAAAAGGGAGAGGAAATACTCTTTACCCTGTTCGGATTTACCGTCATGGTTACATTCGTGATGGTGATCGTAACGGTTATCAGTTTAATTATTAAGTGTCTGTAGGATACGTTTTGAAAGGATAACGAATGACAACAGTAAATATTCTTGGAACTGAATACAAGGTTTATCGGGAGCCGTTTAAGGACAAAGATGTTGATGGTTACTGTGATTATACGTCAAAAGAAATTAAAATCAGGGATGATAACGTCAATGAGGTTGGTGATTTCGATGGGTTGATGAGAAAGCAGTTGCGACACGAAATCATTCACGCTTTCCTCGCTGAAAGTGGTTTGCAAGCCAATTATGAGCATTACAGACAATTTGGACATGACGAAACTATTGTTGACTGGTTCGCTATTCAGTTCCCGAAGATGATTAAAGCGTTTGAGAGCGTGAATGCGATTTGATGAGGTGAATATGGATAATACGATTTATGGGGATGTTAAGTTCATCATTCCAACGTATGTAGTCGAAACAAAAAAAGGTGAGTATCACGTTAGTGGCACTATGTGTTCGATAGATACGGAACTGGGCATCATCTGTTTTTATGATAATGGATCTGTGCAAGCTATGTTTCGATTGGAGGATGTGAAAGCTTTTTGGAGGATTATCTGATGGGCGAGAAAGATGAAAGCAAGTATGCATATGGCGATATGCTACCTACAGGAGAATTTTATATGCAAGGAAGTTTGATTCAGGATGACTTGATTCATGATATTTCCAAAGAACTGGTTGCTGATGCCGACATAAAAGTTGGTGAAGGGGAAATTGCCAATGAGTTCAAAGTTTCTTTTAGCTTTGATGCAGAACCTTTGAAAAAGACATTTGCTTGGAAAGTATTGTTCGGTTCAAACAACTGGAGAAAATATCATGGTTTCAGAATGAGGAGGAAGAAGAAATGTGGGTAATATTTCTTCTGTCCGTGCTTGCATTTAGCATAATCGCAATCGCAGTTGCATGGATAGGAAATAAGGTTTATCTCAGCATGAAAAGAGATGAAGCAAGGATAAAGAAGGAAATTGAAAAGGAGAACAAAGAAGAATGAAAAAGGGCGTACTTATTGGAATTATTGCGGCAGTAGCAATTACAGGTGGAATTTTCACAGTCAGATCTTGCAAATTTATTGACACAGGAAAAGTTGGAATTGTATACAACTACAAAGACGGAGTTCAGAAAGAAACACTTTCTCCTGGACTGAATTTCGTATCCCCGTTTAAAAAAGTAAAACAGTTTTCCACAAGTAATGAGATTCTCGTAATGTCAAAGGATAAGCGTGAGGGTAGTAAGGGTGATGACTCTTTTAAGGTTGCCACATCTGATGACGCAAGTATCTCTGTGAGTTTTCAGATGTCATACAGATACAATCCGGATACCGTAGTTGATACATACAAAAGGTTTCGCGGAATGGATGGAGATGACATTGTAGAAAGTCGTGTAAAAACTGTCCTGAAATCAAAAATTTCCGAAGTGACAACTGATTATTCTATGATGGATATCTATTCCGGCAATAGATCGCAGCTTAACACTGAAATTACAGAATATCTGAACAAAGAATTTAGCAAGAGCTATGGAATTGAAGTCCTTGATGCGTCAATTATTGATGTACACCCAGACAAGAAACTTAAGGCATCTATTGATAGCAGGGTGACTGCATTACAGGAAAAACAGCAGGCAGAGGCTGAACAGCAGAAAATCAAGGTTCAGAAAGAGACTGAAAAATTACAGGCGGAGGCTGATGCAGAAATTCAGATTACGAAAGCTCAGGCTGAAGCTGAGTCAAATAAAATCATCAGTGCTTCGATTACGGATGAGCTGATTCGGATGAAAGAAGCTGAGGCAAGAAACAAATTTGGATGGGTAACTGTTCAAGGTGCAGACACGGTAGTAACTGATGGAAAATAGTCAGTAAAGACTCTAAAATCTCCAACTACTGCTTGAGGAACAAAAGAGCGGCGTGTAGGTTGGCGGTAAGACGATACGATACTTAAATAACCGCATAGTGCAACGCACAGCACGATAAATATTGCTGCTAACTGTCAGATGGCGGTTGCTGGTGGATATGCAAGTGGTTAAAGCAGGCTGACTGTAAATCAGATGTCCGTGTGACTTCGTGGGTTCAAATCCTACTCCACCAATTCCAGTGAGTGGCGACACTGGGACCTCCTTTTTATATGTATGAGTGACTGGTTTCTTTGCGGTGCGGAGAGTAATTGAATGGCGATTCACCCAGTCAGTATGCCGTATTCCCATAATGGTATTGGAGATGCTTGCTAAGCATTCAGTCGGAAACGACTTGGAGGTTCGACTCCTCCATACGGCGTTGCAGATTAGTGGAACGGTTACCACGCAAGGCTCATAACCTTGAAAAGTCGGTTCAATTCCGACATCCGCCATTTCTGAGTTTTGCTGTTCTCAGAATGCTTTATGTCATGACATGACGCTCCTTATACTATCGCATTTTAAAAACAGCAATATGCTATCATAGCTCAATCGGATAGAGCGGTTGACTACGGATCAACAGGTTCCCGGTTCGACTCCGGGCGGTAGCTCTCTCCGGGGAGTGGAATTTCCTGGAGACCTTTTTCTTTCATAGTGATTTTCCAGTGTACTGTATAGTTTAAGCGGCAGAATGATTAGCGAATGGCTAATAGGTTTCGGTTCGATTCCGAATGCAGTAATTTTATCGGGTAATAGCTCAACGGTAGAGCAACGGACTTTGACTCCGTATGTTGGGGTTCGATTCCCCATTACCTTGTAGGTCGATAGTTTAATTGGCAAAACAGCGGTCTCCAAAACCGCAATTATAGGTTCGATCCCTATTCGGTCTGTTCAAACATGATTAACTCAGTGCAGATGGATTTTTCAATCCTGCTGAGATGCAATGATAGCGAGATAGGTTAATTCGGGATACTGGATTAACTGATTCTTTCCAGTGGAAGTGATTTCATTGGTGGAGACGGAAACCGTCAACAATGCTTTGCAGTGTATCATCATAGAGAAGTTAAATGCAGAATCCTTGTGGTCAGCGTAGAATAGACGCTTGCGGTGCAAGAATAATCCGGTGATGTGAGTAGTGTGAGAGACTACGGACTAACCGGAAATCTCAAGTAAGCTGATTTGCCTTGAATCCGAGAAATCAGAGTATAACACAAGAAATTCGTTAAAGTAGCGGTATGGCAGTGTTTAGCAAAACATAATCTGAAAGAACCGTGAAATTTACTGGCATCAATCCAGTGCGTGCTTAGACCGTGGTAAGAAGCAAAGGGTCGCCCCCGGACGCTCAGACTTATCATCACACTGGCAGAATATGGCTTCTACCTTGATGAATAAGTGGAAACCCTAATCATGTTTGAAGATGTGAAAGCCGGATTTTTAGCTGCGGAGTTATCCGGAAAAGTGGATTTTTACTAATTCGTTATGCAACAATAGAACCGTAGCAGCGACAGGTGATTACTGGTCTGTCGGCTAATGGCATGTAGCTCAACGGTAGAGCATTCGGCTGTTAACCGAAGTGTCGCGGGTTCGATTCCTGCCATGCCAGTTTAGAAAAAAGGAGGATGAACGATGACATTTAAAGAAGCATTTGAAGCAATGAAACATGGGGCAAAGGTAAAACTTCCTGGTTGGTACGGTTACTGGCGTTGGGACGATGAAAAACAGACGATTATGATTCATTGTAGACCTAAAGATTCTGATGCAGGGCAGGGAGAAGTTCTTGATATCCGTGAAACACAGAGAGTAGAATATACTTTCATGCACACACAGAGAGACGATTGGACGATTGCTGATGAAGAGAATTGCGGTGTTCTTGGCGGTCAGTCAACATTTGGATTTGGAGATGCTATCCGTTATCTGAAAAGAGGACTTAAAGTGGCTCGTAAAGGTTGGAATGGTAAAGGAATGTATTTATTCCTGTGTTTTCCGGCATCTATAGAACCAAAAGCCGAGAATGTAGAAATATATTCAGCTAGACAGAGTATAGCAATTCGGACAGCGGACAGTTCAATTGTTGTTGGCTGGAATGCTTCTCAGACAGATATGCTTGCAGAAGATTGGGTGTTTGCAGAGTAGGAGGTAGATGTAGCATGAAGAAATTATTTATTAGTCAGCCAATGAGAGACAAAACAGACGAGGAAATTCTTGTGGTTAGGGAAAAAGCGATCAAAAGTGCAGAAAAGCATCTTGGAGAACCAGTAGAAGTTATTGATTCATTCTTTCAATCTGCACCAGTAGGTGCGAAGCCATTATGGTTTTTGGGAAAATCTCTTGAACTCTTATCTGATGCGGACGTTGCGTATTTCGCAAAAGATTGGGAGAAATACAGAGGGTGTAAGATTGAGAATGCTTGCGCTGTTGAGTATGGGATTCCAGTAATTGAAGATTATACAGTGGAGTAGGAGAAAAGCTATGAAAGACTATATTGAAGTGAGCGAAAAAACATGTTGCGAAGTACATAATTGCATATGTGTAAAAGAAGTTGATGGAAAAACTTATTGCCGTGGTTGTGGAGACGTACAGCCAAAACAGGAGGACTAATTATGATTATCACAGGAATGAATCACTTTCAGAGTGTATGTAAAAAGAAACTTGTTGAATGGTATCAGAAGAACAGATCAGATATTCCGATTGATTTAAGTAATGTATTCATCGTTTGGTCATGCAAGACATTACAGAATTACAAGTGCCTTGCTTCGACCGATATCAGTGGTGACGGAATCTATGCTGAGTACACATACAACGGGGATAAACAGGAGCTGTATGAAGATGTGTACGGAAAGATTACAAACACCTGTCATACAGAGGAATAACATGATCGTTAATGGTTGGTATTACTGTCCGGCTGGTCATAAGACTGGACAGCGGATAGAGAAAAATTCCAATATTGAAAATACGCCGATTTGGTGTAAACACTGCAAAAAAGCGTATTATCCAGTGATTAAGGATGGGAAGATGCGAAATGATGGTAGATGAAACTATAGATGATTCCACTTCCACTGTAATGTTTAAACCAATCTGTGCTCATTGCGGATATGTATTCAAGAAAATTGAATATAACGCAAACAAACCTTATTATGGATGGAAACTTAGCGAAAGTGGATTTACACCACCGTATTGTCCGGAATGCGGAAGGAAAATAGTATCATTAACAAGCCCTATGCCGGATGAATACGGAAATGTAAAATATGAATATGAAGAAAAATGAATGATTTAGTGCCAGAGCCTAAGAGCCAGAGCTGATATTTGTGAGAAATCGCAGATATTGGCTCTTTTTTGATTTAGGGAGAAACATGGAGTTTAGAGAGTATAAGAGATTAGCAAACGCATTGAAAATGCAGGATACAAATAAATATAGTACATGGGATAATATTATGCAGTTGTGCCTGAATATGTATGAGGATAATCATGACTATCTGCAATACTGCCTGAAACTCTCAAAGGCGGTTAAGTTATCGGCTCAGAGATTACTGATAAAGAATCAGGATGTGCGGTTTGAAACCTTGTACTGGCAAGCTTTAAAGTTTGAGGCACCTCATTTGTTTGACAGCTATCTACTTTATCTTGAGCGAAAACGATTAGAACAGGATCGCTTCTACTCCCCGAAAAGGAAACAACTGAATAAGCATGGATTGATTCAGGCAATGCAGGATCTTGAGGATGACAAACTTGACATCCTTTCAATTTCCATGCCACCGGGAACGCAGAAGTGTCAACCTTTATATTCAAAGATATTGACGCCAAATGGATTTATACAAATGGGGGACGTCAAAGTAGGTACAAAGGTAATTTCTGGAACAGGAAAAGTAGCAACCGTGCTTAGTATCTCACCAAGAAAGAAGCGAAAGATGTATGAGGTGACCTTCGATGATGGTTCCAAGACGAGATGTTCGGATAATCACTTATGGACGGTACAAACAAGAGATGATCGCAGACGAAAGAATAAAGATGGTAGCGAAAAATACAGGACAGTAGAGCTGTCTGAAATGCTTAAAAATTACAAGTTGGAGAATGGAAAGAGAAAAAATTATTCAATAGATTATGTTCCTAAGATCGATTGTTTTGAGAAAAAAGAATTTTCCCTGCACCCGTATGTTGTCGGTGCACTTATCGGAGATGGCGGATTAACTGGTGGTAGTGTTTTGCTAAGCTCTGCAGACAAAGAATTGTTGGATAGATTTGACAGTTTTTTACCTGATGGATATAGCTTGAAATATAAAGAGAGATGTACATATTTTGTTAGTGGACATGAAGGCGATAATGCAAAAGTTGGAAGCTTAGTCAGAAAAGAACTTGATAGGCTCGGATTATTCGGAAAGAAGAGTATAGATAAATTCATACCGAAAGATTATCTATATGGAAGTTATGAGCAGAGATTGTGGCTTTTGAGAGGTCTTATGGATACAGACGGATCTGCTTCAAAATATTATTGTACATACGCTACAATTTCAGAACATCTTGCAAATGATGTATGCGAACTTGTTCATTCTCTTGGAGGTTATGCAAGTAAAAACAAACGTAAAGCCGGATATAAGAAAAATGGTAAGTATAAACAATGCAATGATTATTTTGAGATTATCATACAATTTACCTCTGGCATGGATAGTATATTTTCTCTGACAAGAAAAGCTGAAAAATATACTCCAAAAAGAAAAGTTATGAAGAGATTCATATCAGAGATAGAATACATCGGTGAAGAAGAGTGCCAATGCATTTACATTGATGATGAAAGTCATTTATATATTACAGATGATTATATCATTACGCATAACACCACTCTTGAAAAGTTTTTCTGTTCATGGATAATCGGAAGACACCCGGATGATTTCAGTTTGTTTTTCTCACACAGTGGAGATATTACCAGAATGTTCTATGACGGGGTTATGGATATTACAACGAACTCAGATGAATATTGCTGGCAAGAGATTTTCCCAGACGTGAAATTTCATAGCACAAATGCCAAGAGAGAAACCATAAATTTCAATAAATACAAACCGTTCTCAAATATCCAGTGTACATCTGTTGGAAGTAAGAATGCCGGTAAAGTCCGTGCAAATAGATATCTGTATTGTGATGATTTGATTGGTGGTATCGAAGAAGCATTGAATAAAAATATTCTGGACAAGCTTTGGAGAATCTACGGTACTGACGCCAAACAGAGAAAAATGGATGGCTGCAAAGAAATCCATATTGCTACGAGATGGTCCGTGCATGATGTCATTGGGCGACTAATTGATATTTACGATGGAAATGACAGGGCAAGATTTATTGCCATACCGGACATAGACCCTATCACTGGGGAGTCGAATTTCGATTACAAGTACAATGGTTTCAGCGTTGAGTTTTTCCATGACCAGGAACTCACAATGGATGAGATCACCTACAAGTGTCTGTATAAGAATGAACCTATCGAACGTGAAGGACTCCTGTATACAGATGAAGAATTGCGGAGATTCATTACGTTGCCGGTTACTGAGCCTGACGCTGTATGGGGCATCTGCGATACGAAAAATAAAGGTACTGACTATTTGTTTTTGCCTTGTATGTTGCAGTACGGAAACGACTTTTATCTTACAGACTGTGTTTGTGATGATAATTCCAATTACGGAATCCAGTATGAGCGGACATCGGATTTGATAGTTAATACTAAAATGCAACAGTGTCAGTTCGAGTCAAACAATGGTGGGGACCGTGTAGCACTTGAAGTAAGTAAGCTTGTTGAGCAAAAAGGCGGTGCCTGCAACATAACCACAAAGTACACGGAATCTAATAAGGAAACAAAGATTATTGTCAATGCAGATTGGGTAAAGAAGCACGTCCTCTTTAGGGATCGTGAACATTATAAACCGAAAGATGATTACGGAAGAATGATGGGATTTCTGTTGAGTTATTCAGTGCGTGGGAAGAATCCACACGATGATGTACCGGACGGATTGGCGAGTTTTGCATTATTTGTTACAACTGGTTTCGTTAGGGCGGCACAAATTATACAAAGTCCAATTTAAGGAGGATACAGAGAATGGAAATTACGAGAAGAGATATCGCAAATTATAAGTTACTTGGAATCCTTCTTGAAAAGGATAAGAAAAAGCTTGAACGGTACATAGAAAAGCGTCCATCTTGTTATTCGGGAAAGGTTTATGGGTCAAATCCGCAGTTCCCGTATGAAGCAAGAGGATTTACTATTACTGGGTGTACGGAGTATGAGCAGCAACAGATGAAGAAATGGGAAGAAGATTGCCGAATAATTGAAGAGCAGATCCAATCAGACATTCGATATCTGAATGAGCTGGAACTTGCGATTGACAATGTGATAGCAAATTGCAAAGACATTGAGGACAAGGCGATTCTTGAGTACACAAAGGACGGGTTGTGTCAACAGGAGATTGCAGAAATAATGTGTATGGAGCGTTCTACTGTATCAAAGAGGTTGTCAAAATATGTTTCCCGATAAGGTTTCACACAATTCACAATTAAGAGTGCTATACTTATAATCGAAGAAATTGTAATTCGTTCATTTTTTCAAGGATTGAGTCTTGCGTGGCGTCATCACGTGAGGCTCTTTCTTTTTTACACAAAGGTAGGTGAGATTCGGTGTCCGAGGACAATAAAGCATATGTATATCCTGAATTAACTGGCAGACGCCGGATTTATACGGATGTGGAAAAGATTACAAAAGAAAATATCTTTCAGGTGTTGGAAGAAGCGATGCTTGTCCACATGGAAAATGCAAACAATATGGTTACCTTGATGCGGTACGAAAAAGGTATTCAGCCACTTGTGAGAAAGAAAACGATCCGTAAGGACGTTGATATTAGAGTACAAGATAATCTCGCAAACCAAATTACCGAGTTTAAGCTCGGATATGTTTGGGGGCAGCCAATCACCTATGTGCAACGTGGAAATAAGGATTTGAGCAAATCTACAGATAAACAGAATGATTCACAGGATGATGCGATTTCCATGTTGAATGAGCTGAATGATTCAGAATATGCTTTTTCAAAAGATCAGGAGCTTGGCAGATTTGTTGAAATTAACGGAATTGGTTATCAGTTCGTTGATATCAAAAAGGTTTATGATGGTTTAGCTCCATTTGATCTTGCAACGCTAAATCCCTTGTTTACGTTCTGCATCTACAGAAATTCAGCGTTACAAGAAAAGATTGCTGGTGTTACTTTCCGCAGGACGAAGGACGGAACGGTGTACTATACAGTGTTCACGCCGGATACTCGCTATGAGATTAAAGATATGCGAGAAATTATAAATGGAAATAAGCCTGAAAATCCGTGGTCATTTATGGGGAGAAGCGGAGAGGCAAATCCGTTCGGCAAGATCCCGATTGTGGAGTTTAACCGGGCAACGGACAGAATGGGATGCTTTGAACGGCAGATTTCTGATATGAACGCACTGAACGTAGAGGTGTCTGATTTCGCCAACAGCGTAGCACAGACAACTCAGGAAGTATTTTTTGGTACAGGATTCGACTTGCCGAAAGATAGTGATGGTAAAACTCAGTCTCCTATTGGAGGGCAATGGATTATCGCACCGCAGAGTGGGAATGGTGGAACGCCAATGTTAAAGGCTGTTTCAAGCACATTTGATTATCAGGGCGTGCAAGAAAATATCGTAAGCAAGCGTAACATGATTTTACAAAAGGCTTACGTCCCAATTCAGACAGATCCCGGTGGCGGCTCTACTGGATCTGCAATGAATATGTCTTCTGGTTGGAGTGCTGCTGAAAACAGTGCTTGCAAGGAAGAACAGATTTTACGCCGAGGAAAAGCGGAGATTGTAGAACTTGAACTGATTGCAATTCAAAAAACAAACAGTATCCCATATGACAGTCCGCTTCGGGAATTAAAGTTTTCTGATGTTAAGCCAAAATTCATCAGGAACAAGACTTATGATCTTGCTACAAAGGTTAATTCAATGGTTGCAATGATTAATTCCGGAGTGCATGGACGTGTCGCTATGGAGCAGGTTGATTTATTCCCAGATGTGGCACAGGCATGGGCTGACAGTCGAAAAACGATTGAACAGTATCAGGAATCGCTTATAAAGAAAGATACTCAGCAGCAACCACAGAAAAGGGAGATGGCTGACCTGTCCGATCAAACGGGCAATTCACCGATTTTAGACGGAATGAGTACCAATGATGGCGGTGGTGACGATGTTCAAGAATCTTAGATTTGATGAATTAAACGCTCTTGTCCAAAATAAACGAAGTATGCCTTTTGAACAGTATTTCGGAGAAATGAATCTTACGGAAGATGACAAGGCCGAAAGAATCAAGATTGCACAAGAGCTTGAAGATAATTTCATTGTAACTATGACCTTATTATTTACAATGACTCAGGCAGGGAAAATCCATTACGAGATTGTTCGTAAGCAAATTGAAGATTCTTATTTGGAAACTTTACGGAAATATACGGACGTTGACAAATATCTTTCTACCTATATCAAAGGTTTTTCCTATGATGTTATTGATAGCACTAGGAAACACAAGGATCAGCCTTATTACTACTCATTAGACAGGGCAAAATATATGGCTGAAAATGAAGTCAATACAGCTACCAATCATACAAGATATATGGAGGCCGTTAATTCCGGGCGAACCATGAAACGATGGGAGTCGATTATGGATGAGGTGACAAGGGGGGATCATCGAGATATTAATGGCAAATATATCCCGATAGGACAGGCTTTTCATGTTGGGGATTCATGGATGTTATTCCCAAAAGACATGTCGATGAATCCTAGTCTGAATCAAGTGGTAAATTGCAGATGCACAGTTATTTATTTTTAGAAATTACAGTCACAAAAATGTGGCTGTTTTTTTATATGGCACAGAGAAGTGCCTTAACAAACGCGAAAGTCAGAGAAGACTATAATCGCGAAATGTAACTGATGAGAGAGAACTCTAAACGCGAAAGAAAGGAACATGATAATTATGGAAGACAACAAAAACCTTGAAGGACAGGGGCAGCAGAATCAGGAGCCAAATGCTACTACAGATGAAAAAGAGCCTACCGTAGAAGAGCTGATGGCACAGCTTGCTCAGGAAAGAGCCAATAGTGCGAAATTACAGAATGACTACAACAAGGCATCCTCGGAGGCTGCCAACTACAGAAAGCAGTTAAAAGCTAAACAGACGGCAGAAGAGCAGGAAGAAGAAGCCAAAAGAGAAGCAGAAGAAGAACATAAGAAGTACGTCAAAGGTCTGGAAGATACCATCAAAATGACAAATGCTACAAATCGCTATCTTGCACTTGGAATGTCAGGAGACATGGCTAAGGATACTGCACAGGCAGAGCTTGACGGTGATATGGTTAAAGTTACTGAGAACATGAGTAAATTCAAGGATGCTTCAATTAAAGAGGCTGAGACAGAATGGCTCAAGAGTAGACCGCCAGTAAATGCCGGACAAGGTGAAGATGAAGAGACTGATTTATTCCTGAAAGGATTCAACGGTTAATCTTCCTATATATACCGGGCACATAAAGATGTGTTCGCTGATTTCAAAAAGTTAGAAAAGGAGAATAGAAATGGCTGTTAATTACGCTGAGAAGTATTCACAGATTGTGGATGAAAGATTCAAAATTGGTGCACTTACATCTGCGCTTGTAAACTACGCATATGACTGGGTTGGAGTTTCCACGGTAAAGGTATTTTCTGTACCGACTGCAACAATGGGAGATTACAAAACAGAGGGTGCTAATAGATACGGAACACCGGCAGAGCTTGAGAATGAAGTTCAGGAGATGGTTCTTTCCAAAGACAGAGCCTTCACATTCACAATCGACAAGAAGAGTGAAGATGACACAATGGGAACAATGGCTGCGGCTGCTGCGCTGAGACGTCAGATTGACGAGGTTATTATTCCTGAGATTGATACATACCGTATCGCAAAACTGGTTGCAGGAGCAGACGTATCACACGTTGTTAAAGACGTTGCTGTGACAAAAGCTAACGCATATGAGAAATTCCTTGCTGTGCAGGAGATTCTTGACAATGCTAAAGTGCCGACAGGCGGAAGAGTTTGTATCGTAACTCCGGGTTACTACAATATGCTGAAACTTGACGAAGCATTTACAAAGAAAGGCGATATGGCTACAAAACTTGCTATCACGGGACTTGTAGGTGAAGTTGATGGAGTTCTTATTATCAAAGCTCCTGCATCTTACTTCCCTGAGAAAACAAACTTTGTAATCACTAACCCAGTGGTTATGCCATCACCAATTAAACTTGCTGAGTACAAGATTCATGAGGATGCACCGGGAATTTCTGGTAGCCTCGTAGAAGGACGTGTTCGCTACGATGCTTTTGTTCTGAATCAGAAGAAAGATGCTATCGGTGTTTGCCAGAACCCAGCAGACTAAGGAGTAAGAGATAATGATTATCACATTTGAAAAAAATGGAGTTAAGATGAGCGTGGGGTCTGAAATTCAGGCCTCCGCATTTGCGTTAAGTGGATGGAAACGGGTGGTTCAGAAAGCCACTGATTCCGAGACAAAAAGAAGTGGAACGGCAGATGAGAAACAGAGGGCAGGACGACCACCAAAGAAATAGGTGATTGCATGGACAGCTTAGTATATGAAATAAGTGAAGAATTGATCGAGGAATTGTGCATATCGGAAAGTGCTGATTTGTTGGCTCTTAATTCCAAGATCAAAAATGCCTATCGAGAGGTAAAGAGGATAAGAAGTTATCCCGATGAATATAGCGATGAGATGATAGAAAAGGATATGGAGCGGTATTACTCCAATATTCGCAATCTTGCACTGTACGACTATAATCAGATTGGTGCTGAGGGGGAAAGTTCTCATAATGATAACACTGGAACTAGGACATGGGTTCAGCGAAGCACGTACCTTGAAGGAGTTGTTGCTATATGCACAGTGGTTTGAGAAAGGTATAGGTGATCCGATTATCTCCCGGCAACAGGGTTAAGTTGCAGAAGATTGTGCGTGACCAATACGGTGACTGCCGGAAAGGTCGCAGGGACATATACGCATTTTAGGTGGAGGGTAGCGTATTGAGAAACTTGAAAAGAAATACACAGAAATTATGGTATGCAAATTACGTCAAAGACGTACATATTTTGGATGAAAATGGTGACGATACAGGAGATTGCGACAGTGGTTACAGTTCTCCTGTATCTTTTTATGCTTCATTGTCAGCAAGCCGTGGAACTGCGTATGCAGATGTGTTTGGAACGAACCTTGACTATACAAGAACGTTGTCCACAGTAGAAAATCTTCCGATTACAGAGGAGTCTCTTATTTGGAAAAACAAACCGACTGTGAATGCGGATGGCACTATTGACGATAAAACGGCGGACTACACTGTTGCTGGCATTGCAGACGGCTTGAGTGGTGTCGTCGTCGCACTGAAAGTGAGGAAAAAGAATGCCTAAGTACACAGTGGGACTGTCAGCGAAAGATTTCAGAGAGCTTGGTCGAAAAGTTCGGCTATACAACAACCGGATACAGGAGAAATGTGAAGAGTTCGCTTACAGGCTTGCGGAAGAAGGCATAGCGATTGCTCGTATAAAAATATCAGGTAAGGATGCTATTTACACGGGAGAGCTTTTAAACAGCCTGAAACTTGAGCAGGGAGATATCATCTACAATGGTGCTACATATGTTATTTATACTGATTGCCCGTGGGCTGCATATGTTGAGTTTGGAACAGGAGTGATGGGAGAGAAAACACCTCACCCTAACAAGTCCATTGCAGGATGGAAGTATGACGTGAATAATCATGGCGAAGCCGGCTGGTACTACTTTAAAGACGGAGAATGGCACTGGACAAACGGTATGATTTCCCGTCCATTCATGTATGAGACTGGACAGCAGTTAAGGAATATGGGTGTGATAAGCAGTATTGCAAAGGAGGTGTTTGGAAGTGATTGACGCATCTAATAGGGTTCTGACCAACATAAAAACATATGTGGCAGAAACCTGTAAAAATGTATCCAATTATTCCAGCAAGTCACCACCATCATTTCCGGCAGTATCAGTCGTGCAAATTGACAACACGGATGCTTGCATGGATCTTGATAATTCAGAGAATGCTGTAAAATCGGTGATGGAAATTCAGTGCTATTCCAATAAGAACATTACCGAATCAAAAAATATCATAAATCAATGTTGCGATGCTATGAGAAAAATGGGGTATGCTCGGTCATACGGTCCAAAACCCGTTGAAAATGCATCAGACACAAACATTTATCGTACTGTGGCGAGATTTAACAGACTTGTTGCATCGGTGGATGAAATAAAGAAATTTGAAACTAAGGGAGCGTAAAACTCCCTATTTTAATGTGTATTTTACCGGATGTCGCTAGGAGACATTCGCTGACCGCAATAGTTAGCGGTAGAAAGGAAGAAGAAATGGCAAACGCAGAAGTAAAAGCATTGAGTACGATTAATACAGTCCTGAAATGTGGTGACACTGGTGCAACGGTTGCAAAGCTGTGTCCTATTAAGAACTACCCTGATCTTGGTGGAGATCCTGAGAAAATTACAGTAACCGATTTGGACGATGAGGATGAAGCGTCTATTCCAGGAGTTCGCAGTGCAGACGATATGCAGTTCACAGCGAACTACACGAAAGAAACACATAAGGCAGTTCTCGCAAAAGCTGGTAAGAAGCAGGTGTTTGAGCTGGATTTCGGTGCTGATGGTAAAGATGGTCAGTTCTCTTGGACAGGAGTTCTGAGCGTAAAGGTCAACAGCGGTGATGTAAACGCTGCACGTGAAATGACCATTACGATTGTAAGAGACTCTGCGATCGAATCAGAAGCGGCAGCCACAGCATTCGCATCTTAATATGCTGATACTGTTTAACATTGGAATTTGCTAGAGCCGCCTGGTGGCGGCTCTTATTTTTTATCCAGTGTGTCGTAAAGCCCCCTGCTTTAGCTATGGGGATATAAGACTGAATAAAGGACTGCAAATGCAGTCAGCATAGTAAACGTAAAACAATAGAACATATGAACTGCACCGCAGGGCATACGGGAACAGTATAATCTAGCTTGTGGACACTGTGTAAGACATTGAGATACCGAATGGTATCAGCCAATGCAGTAGTGGTTGAAGCAAGAATTCCCATGCTTTATCTGTGGGGAGTGTCAATAGGAGAGTTAAAAATGGTAAAGGTAACGATCAACAGAAAAGAATACAGAGTAAAAGAAATGCAGTTTGGAGAATACGCAAAGATGGAAGAACAGGGATTCTCAATCATTGATGCGTTCCGTAAGAAACAGCTCTTACTTATCGCAATGGGATTTACTTGTGTGGCGGCAGACTGCGATCGTGAGGAGGCTGAGAGACTGATTACTCAGCACGTACTTGGCGGTGGAAACATTGTTGATATCACAAATGCTTTTGCGGAGGCAGTGTCAGAATCCGATTTTTTCCAAAAAATGCTCGGAGTGACTCAGACGGAAACTCCGAAAACTCAGAAGAACAAAGAAGACGGCAAGGATCAGAAGCAGGAAGATTAATTAAGGCGGAAAGCTATACGCAGTTCATTTATGAGTATTGGCTGCCAATAGCTGCTAGATGTGGAATTGGCTACTCGGAATTTTGGAATATGACTCCGAGAGCATTGAGCGTCTACAAGAAGCAGCAGGAAGATCGTGAGCGTGAAGTAGCTGTAATGCAGGATATATCTGCATGGATGAATGGATTCTATGTACTGAAAGCGATTGGATGTGTCTTGTCTAAAAAAGCATCATACCCTGAAAAGCATATGATTGTTGGAAATGAATATTCGGAGGAGCTGACAGAGGAAGAACTGGAAGAGATCATTGACCAAAATACGCAAATAGCAGCAGCTAATTTCGCAGCATGGGCGAATAGGACAAACAATACGGACTCGAGGTGAGAGCAGTGGAAAATGAAATTGACAGACTTGAAATAGTCGTTGAGACAGAGGCGAGTCGTGCCACTCGAGCATTAGGAGCCTTATATAAAAAACTTGAAAAAGTAGCAAATTCACTTGAAAAGGTCATGATTATGGCTCAAGGTGGATTTTCTTTCAAAAACGTTGATTTTGATAAACTGCTTTCCGGTGATGCCATGAAAGCGTCCGCCAAAAAACTTGGCAGGGATTTAGCAAATGATCTCATAAGGAATTTTAATCTAAATCTTGCGGGTGCAGACGTTCAGAATCAGGTAAAATCCCTTACGAAAAAAATTGCCAAGGGACTTGCGGCAAATTCCGGCAATCCTTACAAAGGCTTTACGGAAGATATTGAGAAGTTGGGAAATCTTACTGCGAAGAACGGTTCTATCGCAAAAGAGACGGCTGACGAATATAGAAGACTCTATGAGTGGATTAATAAGTCAGGAAAGATTAAGTTGAACCCTGAAACTGTGAAATCCATTGGAGATAGCTATAAGGAACGTTCTCCGATATTAAAAAAGAAAATGTCAACAGGTAGCGGAACGCCTATGGATGAGTATTACTCAGCACTGCAAAGCCAATTTCCGAGTATCTTGAAAGAAAGTGGAAGTGTTGAGGATCAGTTTGCTCAGCTCGACAATGCCATGAAGCATTTTTATGACACTTCCAAAGGTTATGAAAGACCAAAGGGATTTGAAGATTCTGCTTATGACAGTGTAATTGAGGGCGTAAATAATCTCGCAACCGGCATTAAAGCTGCAAAAGAAGAGTCCAGCCAGCTTTCAAAATCTGTTAAGGGGGTTGAAGATACTGGAAAATCTCTTGCCGAGTTATTCGGTGCTCAGATGGATTTGTCTGGACTTGAGAGGGCGAATGAGATTGCGAATAGTCTCAAACGCAGCACCGGAAGAACTGCCGAGCAGAAAGCTACTAGAAGCGACTTGAAGTATCCGGCAGCACCGCTTGATGATCTTAATAAGAAATTCAAGGATTCTATGGTGACAACGGATTTTTCATCTATGGAAGCGATTGAGCTTCAGGGTGAAATTTCAAAATATGAACGTGCGTATACCCGTGTCAAGCAAGCAGTAAGCGATATGGTTACCCTGGAGGGTACAGACACATTAGGTGGAAAAGACTGGTACAAAAAAATTATGCAAATGAACCAGTATGAAAATGCCATCTATGCAGCAACTGAGGCTCTTGGAAAGTTAAATGCTGAAAGCGAAAAAGATTTTACTATTACACGTGAAGAATCAACACCAGCTACTGCACCGACCGAGCAAAAAGCACATCAGGTTTCCGCAGAATCTATGGGATATGACCCGGAGGCGATGAGAGCAACCTTTGGCGAAGAAGTTGCACAGTATAGAAATTTCAGTGATGTAGTTGATGGGCTTGGTGTTAATGCATGGAAAGCTGGCAGGTCGTTGAATGAGCTTGATTCTTTCATGAACTCTCGCACAGCAAATACATTCAATGAGCAAATAAAGCGATTAAAGGAAACCCTTGGCGAATTAGCGTCTAAGGGATTTACAGAATACGACCCGGAATATGATGCTGTTGCAAGAGAGTTAGCAGAAGTTGCAGCCGCAAAGAAGCAGTATGATAAAGAAATGCGTGATGCTGCGAAATCTGAGTTATCTATTGACACGAAGACTGCACAAGAGGGAATTAATACACTTGAGTACAAAATAAAACAGTTGAAGCAAAATCTTTCAGACCTTGGAACTCAAGGATATGGACAGGGAGATTCAGAGTACGATAGAGTCGCTCTTGAACTGGAAAGGGTTACAGCCGCAAAGAAGCAGTATGATAGGCAGATGCGGACGCGTGTAAAGGCTGAAATGGGAGCCGAAGAGGCTAAACGTGCTGCCGCTGCGATGAGCCGAGCCACGAAGATTGCAAACGGGTTCAAAAGAGCTGTCGGTAATATTAAGGGTGCCGGAAAATGGATTAATTCCGTGAAAAAATCTTTCGACAAGATGGCGAAGACGATTGCAAATGCAAAGACGGTTGCGAGTAAGGCTATACATCCGATAAAAACACTAAAAGAATTAATGGGGTCAACGAATACCAAGCAATCACGGCGAGGAATGTCGATTGGAAGAATGATTGGTTCATCCATCATGTTTTCAACCATTTTTGGATTAATAAGCAAGATAAAACAGGCAATCAAAGAAGGGTCAGATAACTTAACTCAGTATAGTTCCGAGTATAACAAGAGTATTTCTGGCATGGTTAGCTCACTTCTTTACATGAAGAATGCATGGGCTGTCGCTTTTGCCCCGATTATTAATGTGGTAGGTCCATATATATCTACATTCATTGACATGATTGCAAGTGCTTTGAATGCAGTTGGCCAGTTTATGGCAGCACTCACAGGGAAAGGCTATGTCGTACAAGCCAAAAAGGCGTGGAAAGACTATGCATCTGGATTGGATGCAACCAAGAAATCAGCTAACAGTGCTGAAAAAGCTCTTAAGGATTTACAGAACTATACATTGGGAATTGATGAGCTGAACGTTGTCCAGCCGAATGATAATAGTGGTTCGTCCGGAAGTAGCGGTTCAGGCGGCAGTTCGAGCGGACCATCTCCGTCTGAAATGTTTGAAACGATTGAAGTTTCCAGTTCGATGAATAAATTGGCTGATATGTTTAAGGATGCTATAGCAAAGTCTGACTTCACTGAAATCGGAGCGATCATTGGGGATAAACTAAGTTCCGCCTTGGAGGGTATCCCGTGGGAATCTGTTTATCATAAGGCCGATAATTTTGGAAAAGACTTGGCGACATTCCTTAACGGATTGATTTCACCGAGGCTTTTTTATGATTTGGGAGGAACCGTTGCTAATTCTATAAATACAGCTTTTCATGCCGCCAATGCATTCAATATAAATTTTGACTGGTCTAATTTGGGTGCATCTTTGGCAAGTAGCATAACTGGTTTTTTTGAAAATTGGGATGCGGGACTTACGGCAGAGACTTTCAGTAATTTTGTAAAAGGCATACTTGAGTCAATGACAAGCTTTATCAACACATTAGATGATGATGAGACCTTTGAAACTATAGGGCAAAAGCTTGTGGATTTTATTTGCGGAATTGATTGGGCGGGACTCACATGGGATCTTGCTCAATTTTTTCTGGCATTATCCGATGCGTTGCTTGACTTGCCAAATGATTTTGCAAGAGGTTTCGGACAGGAAATAATCAAAAAGATGTTTGGAGAAGAGGTTGAGCTTCCAGAAATTTCATTTCCACCTACATCAGCCATAGGTATTGCAACAACGTTTAAGAACATTAGGGAAGAAGCAACAGATACGGCGATAGAAGTTGGAGCTAGATTTCAGAGTGGATGGGGAGTGGCTCAGCAGGCGTGGTCTGATGGAGATGGATTCTTTTCCGGAATTTGGCAGGGAATTCAATATGTTTTTGAGCCGGTAAGTGAGTGGTTCTCGAAGAAATTCTCTGCCGCAAAGACGCTTGCGGAAGCTCCTTTTAAATTTATTGGAACTTGGTTTTCTGAGCGTATATCCGATATCCGCAACAGTGTAAAACCTATAGCGGATTGGTTTAGTAAAACATTCCAAAAAGCCTATAGTGGCATCACCAAAATTTTTGATAATATCGGTGGATACTTTGAAAAAGTTGCGGGGTGGATTAGTAAGCCGATTAAGGGAGCGTTGGATGCGGTTCGGAAAGCTGTGAACTGGATTTACAAAAAACTTGGAGGTGACAGCGACCTGATTCCAGCATTTGCAACAGGAACCAACGGGGTTGCTCATGATACATTGGGAGTCGTAAATGACCAGTCTGGCAGTACATACCGTGAGCTAGTTCAGTTTCCGAACGGAAAAACAATTATTCCTACGGGACGCAATGTGGTACTGCCTATGCCAAAGGGAACAAAAGTTCTTCCAGCTGGAAAGACAGCAGCTCTTACGCAGATGCAGCGTATGCCACACTTCAAGAGTGGTGTTGGAGATCTTATAGGTAGTGCGTGGGAGTCATTCAAAAGCTTTACCGGAAATGTATTTGATTATGCAACGCATCCTAAAAAGTTGGTTCAGTTGGCTATCGACAAGTTTACTGACTTCACGGGGGCGTTAGAACCCGGACTTACTATTGCAAAGACATCCATTAATAAGTTGTTTGATTCAGTGGTTTCCAAAGTCAAGGATCTGTTCAGTGGAACAAGCATGGATTATTCGCCATCCGGTGGAGTTGAGCAGTGGAGAGAACTTGCAAAAAAGGCATTGCAGATGACAAAGCAGTTTTCAGAGGACAATCTGAATGCATTGCTGAAACAGATGCAACATGAGTCAGGTGGAAATCCTTATGCAATTAATAACTGGGATTCCAATGCAAAGAAAGGAACTCCGTCAAAGGGTCTGATGCAGGTGATTGATTCAACCTTTAAAGCGAATGCGTTAGAGGGATACAGCTCCAATATCTATGACCCGTTATCCAATATGCTTGCATCTATCCGTTATACAGTATCAAGGTATGGAAGTCTGTATAGCGGTTGGACTGCAAGAGGATACAAAGGATATAAGACTGGTGGAATGCCGCTCAATGGTGAGATTTATGTGGCAAATGAAAATGGATTCGGCTCTGAGTATATCGGAAACATTGGAAATCGCCATGTGGTAGCAAATAATAGCCAAATCGTTGAGTCTGTAAGTTCCGGTGTGGAGCGTGCAAATGATGAGACGAATGCTTTATTGAGAGAGGTTATTGAATATCAGAAAGCAATACTCAGGAAAAACGTGAGTGTAAATATGGATAGTAAGAGAGTTGATAAGCAGATTTCAAAAGCACGCAATAATGCGGGCTTTTCTTTTTCGCCAACTTAGGAGGTGTAGGAGATGGCAGCAAGGCATATATCTAATTTCATACGGATAAATGGAAAGCCGTTTCCAACACCGAAACGGTATCCCAATATGGTAGTTACCACAGCGGTAAATGCTGCTCGAAATGCTAATAATAAGGTTGTTGGTCAGAAAATTGGAAGAGATAACTACAAGATCAACAACCTTGAATGGCCGTACTTGGATGCGAAAACATGGTCCGATATGCTAAAAGAATTTGATAAAAATTATTTTTTCACTGTTCAGTTTTGGGACATGGTAAACAATAACTGGCGAACACTGACTATGTATCCGGGGGACAGGACGGCAGACGTTTTCAAGATCGATTCTGAGGGGAGAGTTCTGTCTTACATAAATTGCAAGGTCAACATTATTGATGCGGGGTGGTAATGAATGTATCAGACTTCACAAGAATATAAAGACTTAATGAAGCGTCCTGTTAGAAATCAATCTTTTATGAAAGTCCAGTTAGGATTGATTAATCAGGATGCTCAACAGTCTGCGGAGCTGCAGGATCAGGAGAAGTATAACGGTTTTTCTGATCCAACATCCCTATACAGTCAGCATACCGTGAAAAGATATGCGACCTATGAAAAAAATATGTTTCGAGCTGATGGTGGAATGTACTTTCTTCCGAGAAGTGAAAATGATTATTCAAAAGATGGAATTACATCGAAGAATCTCTTTGCTGGAACATTTAGTGTGAAATTTGTGTTCGGATGTGGGAAGTCAGACATTAAAGGTCTGACAATTCGGTTTGGAGAAAATTATCCAACTAAATTTACAATCATGACCGATAGTGGTGAAGTGAACCAGTATAATAACGCAAATGCGACATTTGAGACGGACAGCGTATTTGAGAATACGGAATCCATCGAATTGTCGATCATAGAGATGCGTTTCCCAAATAACCGAGTGAGAATTGATTATATTCAGTTCGGACTCGGACTTGAATATGACAACGAATGGATTAAAGAGGCGAGTAGTACAACAAGTTTGTCTGCTATTAATGATGATCTTCCTCAATCAGAATTTTCAATAACCCTTAATAATGATAATCAGATCTTCAACGTGGACAATCCGGCATCTGAAATCAACTTCTTAGAAAGTGGTCAGAAAATCAATGTCTTGATGGGGTATAAATTGGACTCAGGGAGTGTTGAGTGGATGCAGATGCATTCTTTATATGTCCATGAATGGAGTGCTGATGACGAACAAGCAACCATTAAGGCTGTAGATGTATTGCAGTTCATGAGTGATGAGTATCACAAAGGTGAATATTATACGGACGGAATTTCATTGTATGATTTAGCTGAACAAGTGTTTGCTGATGCTGGGATAACGCCTGACGAATACGACATAGACACGTATTTGAAGAAAGTAAAAGTACACAATCCACTTCCAAACGTAACGCACAAGGAGGCATTACAGATCATTGCAAATGCCGGACGTTGCGTACTGGATTATGACAGATATGGACGAATCAGGATCCATTCATTATTCATCCCTGAATGTGAAACAAGTTCCAATGGAACAACTTACTATTCCGATGTGAGCAGTGTCGATGTTCAGAATGAAAAAGATGTTTTTGCAACATATGAAAAAAATGGATGGAAAGCGGATGGGAAATCCTTGTTTCTAAAAAGAGTTGGTGTTTTAAACTCTGGATACGTGAGTGCGGCAATCAGTAAGGATGACGGAACCTTTACGCAAAATCCAGTTATTACACGGACGCTTGAGGCAAAATATAAATCCTATGGACTTTTTATTGAGTTTGGAAATATTCTTCCGAAAAAGTTTATTATACGGACGTACGCTGACAATGTATTGAATGACACACTGGTGATTAGTTCCGGCATCGTTCAGGAATTTGAGATTCAATACGATTTCAAAGAGTATGACAAAATGGAAATCGAATTTACGGAAATGCCATCGAATAGCAGAGTCCATGTAAATTATATCTCCATCGGATCCGAAACGGCGTATAAGATTGAGTATGATGATTTGTATTCTACTCCTATAGGTACGCAGCTTGATAAAGTAAAAAATATAAAGGTTGCAAGATACCTTTACTCAAAAGGCAATACGTTGGATGAGCTTGTTTCTGAAACATTTACCTATGACGGAAATAGCTCTATTTATTATGTTTCTGAGCCGAGTTACGGCTACGTTGCAAGTATTCAGAACGGGAAAAGCGGTCAGTCAGCGTCTATCGTGTCATCAGGTGCTTATTATGTGGAAATTGCCCTGTCAGGTGTTTCTGTTGGGGCAGAGGTGAGCATATCGGTTAGGGGGTATAAATATAACATTTCGACAGCCTATACCGTTCAATCGGTAAATAACCGTGGTAATGATAAGGAATGGAACAACCCGTTAATTTCCGACCTGGAACATAGTAGAGAGCTTGCTGAATGGGTTGGAGATTATTATTCGTCCGGCATAGAATATGAACTTGATTATCGTGGAGAGCCAGCGATAGATTGTGGAGACACGATCCGGCAGGAAAATAAATATGATTCCTCTCTGCAAGCTGTGGTTGAAGAGTCTCAGATTTCATATGATGCCGGAGCTTTGAGTGGTGGACTCAGAACAAGACCAGCTAGTTATAGTCAATACCTAAAAGACAAAAAATAGATATTTTTCTTT